>Ga0070731_10002371_pt1 | contig 18073 bp, 14 predicted proteins | sample Coa_R1_2_FD_66448 | JGI IMG/M metagenome (GOLD analysis project Ga0070731, IMG submission 66448) | Surface soil microbial communities from Centralia Pennsylvania, which are recovering from an underground coalmine fire - Coalmine... | ecosystem: Environmental > Terrestrial > Soil > Unclassified ...
TTCGGACATCAGCGGGCGCTGCTCGCAGTTGTTCGCCGGCGACTCGCTCTGCTCGACCGTGCTGTCGAGCGTCCCCAACAAGCTGACGTTTCTGAACAAGGGACTGCAGACACTGCAGTTCTATAACGTGTCGGTCGATCCGAAGGCGCCGCTCACGCGCCTGATCGGCGGGCTGCAGGACAACAGCACGATCTGGCAGGACGGCACGGGCGATCCCCGCGTGTGGAAGACGTTCTTCGGATTTGGCGACGGCACATCGGCGTCGGGATTTCATCCGTCGCGGGCCGGCGTCGGTTTCGCGAGCTTTCAGAGCAACCGCTTTTTCGTCAACTTCAGGAACGGCGATCAGACGCGCTGGACGCGCATCGACGATCCGATCCGCGTCGCGAACGAACGCGGCTCGGTGACGTCGACGACGGGGCGGCAGTTCATGACGTTCGATCTGGCGCGGCCCGATACGCAGTTCACCGGCTTTCAGCACATCTGGCGCACGCAGGACAACGGCGGCAGCCAGTCGTTTCTCGAGGCCACCTGCGGTTTCCCGAACGGCGGCACGTCAGTCTGATCTGCGGAGACTGGGTACCGCTCGGCGTCGCATTTCCGTTCGCGACCGGGACGACGCCGGATTCACCGAGTCGCAAGCCCGGCGATCTGACGAGTGATTTTTACGGTCTCGATCGAGTGGGCGGATTGATTGTCGCCGCCGCGCGAACGCCGGCGGATACCGGCACGCTCTGGGCCGCGACCAACCTTGGACGGCTGTTCATCTCGAAAAACGCGGATGCCGCAGGCGCCGCGGTGCAGTTCATCCGCATCGACACGCCCGTGATGCCCGGCCGATTCGTGACGCGCATTGTCGCCGACCGGACCAATCCGAACGTCGCGTTGATTTCATATTCCGGATTCAACGCGCTGACGCCCACACAGACCGGGCACATCTTCCGCGCCGTCTACGATCCGGCCGCCATGGCCGCGACATTCACATTGCTCGACGCGGATCTCGGCGACTTGCCCGTCAACACCATCGCGTACGACGATCTGCGCGGCGATCTCTACGCCGCCACCGACTTCGGACCACTCTTGCTGCGCAATGGCTCGCTCAGCTGGGAAGCGGCCGGCGTCGGCTTTCCGGAAGTGCTGATGGTCGATCTCCAGATACTGCCCGATCAGCGGCTGCTGATCGCCGCCACGCACGGCCTCGGGATTTTTTATCTGACCCTGCCAAGCCAGTAACCGCGCGAGTTGTGTCAAACGCTGGACGTCTTTAATGCGAAGAACACGACGTTCACGCGACTAGTTCTAGAATTTCAGGAACACTCCGAACGTCACGAGCGTTCGAATCTGCAGTCCGCTTCCGGCAAACACGACCGCGCCCTGCAGCGCGGGCGCGCCCAGGCTCGACACGCGGCCGGTCGAGGCACTGTTGCTGAACTGAATGCTGGGCGCTGTGATCGACTCGATGGCTGCCGATGGCGTGCCGGTCGCGACCGTCGGCGTCGCGTCGACGATGCCCTCGACGCCGTTCGGGCCGATGAAAGCACGAGCGTCGAGAGACAGACCCCAGCGGTCCGACATATTGCGCCGCACGCCGGCGCCCACGACGGCCACGAGCCGCGCGGCGCGCGTGTATCGCAGCACGAGATGATCCGTTTCGTGCAGCGGGCCGCCATTTGGAAACAGCGCGCTGTAGTCGCCATTCAATGTCACGGACGGCGCCGTTCCAGCGCCTGAGAGCACGCCGCCGCCGGCCGTCAGGTACGGCTCGAATCGGTCGCGGCGTCCAAAGAACCAGTCGATGCCGGCCGTCGCCGCAATCTCACGGCCCGACGCTGAGGCCGAGGCGGCCGTTGCCGCGACGTGGATCCCCGTGAATCCGGCCGACGAGAGCAGCGCAGACATCGCCGTCTCGAAGCTGGCCCTCGTCGTTTCGACGGATGACAGAAATCCAGACGACAACCCTGGCGAGTCCGTGAGGAATGTCAGATTGGCTTCGGCCGTCAGCCGACGCGTCAGCGTGCGGCGCACCCGCGCGCCGAACGCACCGGCCGCGCCGGAGGTGAATCCGGGCGACGACAGCGCGGCGTCGAGCGGCGTGAGCCGCTGCGTCGAAAAATTCTCGAGCACCTCGTTGAGCAGCGTCGAGCCGTCGCCGAAAAACCACGACGGCACTTGACGGCTTGGCGACGTCGGGCTCGACGTCGTGATCGGCGCGCCCGCGTCCGGCAGCGTCGTCGTTCCGTCCGAGGGGATGCGGCCGAACGAAAAGCCGCCAAACGCTTCGACTTCCCAGCGCGGCGTGTGCGGATTCGATGGCGGGGAATTCTGTGCGAAGGCCGGCGCGCCGGCGGCCAGCATCGCGGCCGCGCAGCCGGCGCAACAGAGCACTCGCGAAACCATCCGCATCAACTGCATCCTACCAGCCGCCCCAGGCCATCAGTAGGCCGCCGGCGGCGCCGAGGTTGGCGGCGGCGATGAGGAGCCATGATGGACGCTCGGCCTGCGCGAGCAGGACGTTCGCGCCGACCGCCACCGGCAACAGCACGCGTGTGAACGCGCCGGGCCAGCCGTCCCACACGACCGGATGCAGCGTGATGCCGAGCGCCACGAACGGGACCGCGACGAGCGCCCACGGCGCGCGGCCGCGCGATCGCACCAGACCCGTCACGACGATCGTCGACTGGACGACGAGCGCGATCAGACACACGGTCGACACCGTCGCGAGCCTGTAGAACTGCGGATGATGAAAGTCGCGAAACGTCTGCGCCACTTTGCCGGCAAATCCGGTGAACGGCGCGACGATGTGCTCGCCGCCGACCCAGATGCGGCTGCGATAGATCGAGCGCAAGTAGTCGAGCCAGAGGGCGAGCGGCACGATCGACAGCACGAAGGCCGTGCCCGTCACGATCCACGAGCGCGGCGATCGGCGCAGGAATCGGGTCAGCAGCGGAGTCGCGAGAAGATTCGTTTCGCGTCCGAGTCCCGAGAGGCCGAGCGTCAGTCCGGTCAGCAGTGGACGCTCGCTCTCAGCGGCGACGACGGCGGTGGCAATGAGCAGGACGCTCGGTCCGTCGACAAGCGCGAACCGCACCGACGCAAGCATGCCGTGCGACAACAGGCAGCCGGACCACAGGACGAAACGCCGGGAATCGCGCGGCGGAATCCAGCGGCAGAGGAGCCACGCCATGACGAGCCACGCGGCGACGTTCTGCAGCGCGTACACATTGAGAATCCAGGCCGGCCGGCCAAGACCGAGCAGGTACGCGGTGGCGGCGAACAGGATGCGATGCGCGCGATATGGAGCCAGATCCATCGCGCGATCGATCGCCGCATCGCGCAGCAGCGGATCGATCGCGATCTGCGCGTAGAACTGTCCGTCGTATCCGCGAGACTGTTCGTGATCGTAGTGCGGCGCGCGCTGCACGGCGGGCAGTTCGTCGGCGTGTCCGGCTTTTGGAAATTCGATGAACGCCGTGAAGCCGGTGCCCGGGTGGTAGTATGTCGCGACCGCGGCGAGAAAGGCGGCCGCGACGATCAAGTACGCTGCCATCCATCCCCGTGGGGCCGGTTTCACGCGTCTATCGTAATGCTTCGCTCAGAGCCGCGTGGTTCGTGCTGCCGGTGTTGCTCGGTGGCGCTTGCGGCTCAACCGATCGCGCGCCGACCGCCGTCAACCTCATCGACGAATTGCCGAACGCCGAGCGGCGCGCCGGCTCGCTCCTGTCGGAAGCCGTGCGCACGGACACCGTCGGCGCCGGCACTGACGAGGCGCGCGCTCTGGTCACACGCGCACCGGCTCGCGTCATCTGGCAAGTGAAGATCGTCCCGCACGCGCATCTGCGCACCGCGGTGGCGCTCGTGCCGGATGTGAATAGTCCGTCAGGCCCGCTCGGTGCCGGCGTGACGATCCGCGTCGGCATCGCCGACACGCGCAACTACGAAGAACTGGCGCGCGTGTCCGTTCTGCCGCGCGCGCCGGGCGCGCCCTTCTGGCAGTCGATCGATCTCGATCTCAAATCGTACGGCGGCTGGCAGTGGAGTCTGTTCTACCGTCCGTGGACCATCACGTGGCGTTTGAATTTCAGCATCGACGCGCTGCCGGGCGCGGGCACGGTGGCGTGGAAGGAGCCGGTGATCGGATCGTGAAGCGCACATCGATGATCGATGATTTCATCCATTTCAAATCATCGGATCATCGCTGTGTGTCTCTGGTCGCAGCGTCGCCCTCACCTCCTGCACACCGCGTCCGGCGGTCGCCGTGACCTCCAGGTGTAGGCGTCCATAGTCGATCGTGTCGCCGACGACGGGAGGACGGCCGAGACGGGCGAGCACGAGCCCGCTGACGCTGTCGACTTCCTCGTGGTCGAGATCGACGTGAAAGTGCTGGCCGAGCTCGTCGAGACGCAGCGTGCCGGCGGCCAGCACCGATCCGTCGACGCCGGGCGAGAGTGGAGGCGCTTCGGGGATGCCTTCGTCGATCTCGCCCACGACCTCTTCGAGGAGATCTTCGATGCTGATGAGGCCGGCCGTGCCGCCGTGCTCGTCGATCACCACCGCCAAATGCGCATGCGCCCGCTGCATCGTCGCCAGCACGTCGTCGAGCGGCGCGGTGACCGGGACGTAGGGAAGTGGCCGCACATCGGCGGCGGCGATCGCTTCACCGGCGATCAGCCTCTTGAGCAGATCTTTCGCATGCAGCATGCCGACGATGTGATCGAGATCGCCGTCGAAGACGGGATAGCGCGTGTGCCGATGCTCGTCGACCAGCCGCCGAATCTCTTCGGGCGACGCACCGATTGGCAGGCCGACGATGCGGACGCGCGGCACCATCGCCTGGCCGGCCGTCAGGTCGCCGAATTCGAAGAGTTCCTGCAGGAGGCGGCCCGCGTCACTTCGGATGGCGCCGCCGCGTTCGCTCTCTTCCACGATGAGACGCAGCTCTTCGGGCGTGTGAAATTGCTCGTGGGGGTTGTGCTGACGCTCGATGCCGGCAAGTCTCAGGCATGCGGTGCCGACGGCGCGCAGGACCGAGACGATCGGGTACGCGATGACCAACGCGGCGCGCATGGGCCAGTAGACGAGGCGGCCGACGCCAAACGCGTGCTGCAGCGCGAGACTCTTCGGCACCATCTCGCCGAGCACGATGTCGAGGAGCGTCAGCGCGGCGACGGCCGCCACCGCCGCCAGCGCGTGCGCCGTGCTGAGCTGAACATGCAGCCGCGGCTCGATCCAGTGCGCGAGCTGCGGTTCGCCGAACATGCCGAGCGCGAGACTGGCCAGCGTGATGCCGAGCTGCGACGTGGCGATGTACTGATCCTGCTCCTTCGCGGATCCGAGAATCCCGAGGATGCGCGTCGCGAGGCGATCGCCGGCGCTCGCGCGGTGCTCGATGGCAGTGCGCGGCGCGCCCAGCAGGGCGAACTCCGCCGACACGAAGAGCGCGTTCACGAAGGCAATCGCGAGGACAAGCAGCGCGAGCGTGGTCAGTGGCACGCGTCAGCCTCTCGCCGTCCCGGCGCCCAGGAGCGCCTCGAGCAGATCCTGAATCGTGATGAGTCCGATGGGCCGCTCGGCGGCGTCCACCACAACCGCCTGATGCGCGCGTTTCTCGCGCAACACCGTGACGACGCGATCGGCGGGAAGATCCTGCCGGACGCGCACGACCGGCCGCATGAGTTGGCGCAGCCCGGTCGGTCCGTGGGTGATGTAGCGATGCACGAGATCTTTGACGCGAAGCGTGCCGACGATCTGATCGGGCGCGCCGCGATAGACCGGCAGCCGGCTGAACGGACTCGCGGCGACGCTCCGCACCACCTCGTCCCACCGCAAATCGACGGAGAGCGACGTCAGGCGGCCGAGCGGCACCATCAAATCGCGCGCGGTGCGCAGACCCAACCGCAGCGCGCGATGCAGCCGCTGCTGCTCGTCGGCTTCGAGCAGACCGCCGTCGCGGCTCTCGGCGATCAGCAGTTCGATCTCTTCGGGCGAGTGCAAGTGCCGTTGGGCGGCCGGCGTCGCGCCGATGACTCGCAGAATGGCGCCTGTCGCGCCGTTGACGAGCGCAATCAGCGGGCGAAACGCGCGAAGCGACCAGCGCATCGGCAGGACCGTCGCGAGCGCGACCTCGGTGGGGAATTGCAGTGCGAGCGATTTGGGGACGAGCTCGCCCAGCACTCCCTGCGCCGCCGCGAGCAGCAGCAGCACCGCGGCGTCCGCGACTTGACGAGCACGTGGTCCTTCGAGGCCCGCATACGTCGCCAGCATCGGCGCGAGGCTCACGGCGATCGTGGCCTGGGCGTAGGCGCCGAGCACCAGACTCGAGACGGTGATGCCGATCTGCGACGCCGCCACGTAGCGGCTGAGGCCGTCGGGCGTCATGATGTGCGGCAGCAACCGGCGAGCTGCCCGGTGGCCGTCGTCGCTCATCCGCTGGACGCGGCTCCGCCGCACGCCCACGGCGCCGAATTCGGCGGCGACGTAGAACGCGTTGAGCAGGATCAGCGTGACGATGACGAAACAGATGGCCGGCGACACAGGCAATTCATATCAGGTGTCGGCCTGGTGTGCTGATAGGATGCCCCCACCATGTTCAAAGAATTCAAGACGTTCATCAACCAGGGCAACGCGATGGATCTGGCGGTCGGCGTGATCATCGGCGCCGCGTTTGGGAAGATCGTGACGTCGCTCGTCAACGACATCATCATGCCGGTCGTCGGCATGGCGCTGGGACGTGTGAACTTCACGGATCTCTATGTCGCCCTCAACGGCCAGGCCTACGCGTCGCTCGACGCGGCGAAAAAGGCCGGTGCGCCGGTGATTGCCTATGGCGTGTTCTTGAACACGGTGATCGAATTCTTCATCATCGCGTTCACAATCTTCCTCGTCGTGCGGCAGATCAACCGGATGCGCGGTACGCCGCCCAAGGCCTGAGATGGCCGGAGTCGGTTTGTCGCGGGCGCAACCGGCCGGCTTTTCGACAAACTGAGAACATCGTCGGCGCTGGAACCCGCTTGCGCCCGTGATCGTCCTGTGTAGTAGGATGTCTACACAATGACGGCCAGGCCTGTGCGCCGCGTCGAGCTCCTGCAGGGCACGCTCGACTTATTGATCCTGCGCACCCTCGCCCTCGGGTCGGCCCATGGCCACGCGATTGCGAAACATATCCAACGCACGTCCGAAGAGCTGCTGCAGGTCGAGACCGGCTCGCTCTATCCGGCACTGCATCGTCTCGAAGCGCAGGGCTGGGTGACGGCTTCCTGGGACCAGTCGGAAAAGGGCAAACGCGCGCGCTACTACGAGTTGACGAAGCTGGGACGCGCGCAGCTCGCGGGCGAACAATCCAAGTGGACGGCCCTGTCACGCGCGATGAACCTGATCTTGAATTCGTCGAGGGAGGTGAAGGAATGACGCCGTTTCTCCGCCGTGCCGCCTGGCTGTTCACCCGCGCCCGCCGCCGACGAGACCTCGACGAGGAGCTCCGATTTCATCTCGAAGCGGAAGCCGACGATCGACGAGACGCCAGCGGGTCGGACGACGAGGCGCGGCGCCGCGCGCGTCTCGACTTCGGCAATCCCGCGGTCGTGCGCGAAGACACGCGGTCGGCGTGGGGCTGGCCGATCGTCGAGCAGTGTCTGCAGGACCTGCGTCACGCGCTGCGGTTGACGTCGCGCAATCCTGCGTTTTCGTCGCTGGCAGTGCTGTCGCTCGCGCTCGGCATCGGCGCCAACGTCACGATCTTCAGCTTCACCGACGCGGTGCTGCTCCGCTCGTTGCCGGTACCCGATCCGGCGTCGCTCGTGCGGATGACGTGGTGGACGCCAGAGAGCGAAGTGCACGGCATGTCGTATCACGACAGCGACTACGGAGATCAGCAGGCCGGTTTTGTTGGCGGCGTGTTCTCCTATCCCGCCCTCGATCTCTTCCGCCACAGCGGAGTGTTTTCGGGCGTCTTCGCGTATCAGAGCACGGGCCCGATCGCCACGAGGATTGGCGTCGAGGCCGAGCTGTCGTCAGGCGAGTACGTCAGCGGCAGTTACTTTCCCGCGCTCGGTGTGCCGGCAGCCGCCGGGCGGTTGCTCACCGACAACGACGATCAAAACGGCGCGCCGCTCGTGGCCGTGTTGGATTTCGGGCTCGCGGCCAAGCATTTCGCGGATCCCTCACAAGCGCCCGGCCAGACCGTCGAGATCAACGGTCACCACTTCACGGTCGTCGGCGTGGCGCCGCGCGGCTTTTTCGGCACCGATCCCGGCGCTGCACCGGCCGTCTATCTGCCGCTGCACTCGAACATCGTCCTCGACGCGGGCAACCCGTACAGTCCGCCGGCGGAGCGGTACTCGGACAGCAGCGAAGGGTGGCTCGAGGTGATGGCGCGCGTCCGGCCGGACGTCCCGCTCACCCGCGCGCAGTCGCTGCTCGCGCCGGTCTTCAAACAATTCTCAGAGGACGTCAAACGGACCGGCAAGCGGTGGGAGCAGGTACCCCAGCTGCGGTTGGTCGCCGGCGCCGGCGGCATCGACGGTCTTCGGCGCGAGTACAGCCGTCCGCTGCTTCTGCTGCTCGCACTTGCCGGACTGATTCTCGCGCTCGCCTGCGCGAACATCGCGAATCTGCTGATGGCGCGCACGGGCGCGCGGACCAAGGAGCTTGCAGTCCGACTCACGCTGGGCGCCGGCCGCGGGCGCCTCGTCCGGCAACTGCTCACCGAGAGTCTTCTTCTGTCTTGCCTCGGCGGCGCCATCGGCTTGGGTCTCGCGATGTGGGGCCAGCGTATCGTGACGACGCTGTTGGGCAGCAGCGATACGGGTTTCACGCTGCGCGCCGAGCTCACGCGCGAAGCCATCCTCGTCGCGCTGGCCTTGTCGTTGCTGACCGGCTTGGTGTTCGGATGGATTCCGGCCTTGTCGGCTACGCGGATGGCCGCCACGCCGGCGGCTGACGATGTGAGATCTCGCGGCGCCGCCTCGACGCGCCGCGGACCGCGCCGCGCGCTGCTCATCGCGCAGGTCGCGATGACGCTGGTCATGCTGGTTGCCGCCGGTCTGTTCGCACGAACGCTCGCCAATCTTCATTCGATCGACACTGGATTCGACAGCTCCGGACTGCTGACGTTCACCGTCGACGCGCGACAGGCGGGCCTCGAAGACGGCCGCGCCCTCGATTTCTATCGCAACCTTCAGACGCGCCTCCGCGCCGTGCCCGGTGTGCGGCTGGCGGCGATGTCCGATTACGCCGTGATCGGCGATGGCAGGTCGCAGACGATGGTGCTGCCGCCGCGGAAGAAAACCGCCGTTGCCAGCGTGATCCTGAATGTGGGCGGCGAATTCCTCTCCACAATGAACATTCCCGTGATTCGCGGACGCGAGATTCAAGACGCCGACAACAGACCCGGCGCCCCGCCGGTCCTGGTCGTCAGCGAGACGTTCGCGCGCGAGGCGCTCGGCGGCATCGACCCCGTCGGCCAGCAGCTGCGGTTTCCCGGCGACTCGAAAAAACTCGCGTCAGTGCTCTTCGAAATCGTCGGCGTGACGCGCGACGCGACCGTCGGCGATTTGCAGCGCGGGCCGGCCCCGACGTGCTATCTGCCCTTCCAGTTCGAATTGTGGGGCAGCGCGTCTCAAATGGTGTACGAGCTCCGCACAGGCGGCGATCCGATGCAGTACGTTCAAACGATCAGGCGGATCGTGCACGAGACCAATCCTGGCGTACCGGTCTCGAGGCTCGTGACTCAAGGCGATCTCATCGACCAGACGATCAGCCGTCAGGTTCTGCTCGCGCGTTTGTGCGCCGCATTCGCCGTCCTCGCGTTCGCCATCGCCATCGTCGGCCTTTACGGCACGGTCCTGTACGACGTGACCAGGCGGACGGCCGAGATCGGCATCCGCATAGCGCTCGGCGCCACTCGATCGGCGGTCGTGTGGATGGTGCTGCGGGATGTCGTCGGCATCGGCGCATGGGGCTTGCTGGTGGGTGTTCCGGCGGCGATCCTCACGGTGCGGGCCGTCGAGTCGCTGCTTGTCGGCGTCCAGGGCCACGACCCGGTCACGCTGACCGCGGCCGCGGCGATCCTGCTCGGTGCCGCGACGCTCGCTGGATTTGTCCCGGCGCGCAAGGCGGCGAAGTTGAATCCGACGATGGCGCTCCGGCGCGAATAAACGCCTCGGCGTCTTTCAATTCCACCGGTCTTGAGTACACTCGGGATCGTGCGGGTCCGTCGCTCGGTGATTTGGACAGGCGGCGTTGCGGCGGCTATCGCTCTTGCAGCGGCGACCATTGTCGCGCAGACGCATCAACAGCCCGGCCAACCGATTGGCGCCGTCTCGACGCGCGGCGATCTCATCGTTTTGACGCTGGATGACGACGTGCTGGGCAAGGCCAACATGTTCGACCTCGTCAAGCACACGCTGCGATTTACTCCTGATGCCGGCGGCTATCGGGCCGAAAACGTCGCGTTCGCATGGGACGCGGACTTCGGCGAGCCGCTGCCGCGGCAGGCGCCCGCGACGCTTCACAACTTCACGTTTCCATTCGCCGGGAAGAGCTGGGACACGTTCAGCGTCGACACGACGGGAACGATCGGCTTCGGCGGCGGCGTCGCGATCGCCCGCTTCGATCAGCTGCAGGTCGCGGCGAAGACGCTTGGCAGCAAGATTCCCGCCATTTGCGTTTTTCTGAAGCCGCGCATGTCCGGCACGCGCTACCTCAAAGAGCTGTCCGATCGCGTCGTCATCACCTGGTCGTTGACCGAGCCGGTGGGCGGCATCCAGGATTTCACATGGACGCCGACGGTCAATCGGTTTCAGGCCGTGCTGTCGAAAGACGGATCGATTCAGATGTCGTACGACGACGTCGCGGCGAAGGACGCGATCGTGGGCGTGTATCCGTCGAACGCGGACGGCGCGCATGCCGCGCCCGTGGATTTGTCGACGGTGAAAAGGACCGACGGTCCGTTTGCCGCCGTGTACGAATCGTTCCACTATTTGTCGCTGCCGAATCCGCGCGATATGGCATGCACGGTGATCAAGGCGCTCGGCGACAAGTTCGATTTTCTCGTCTACTACTCGGATTTTCGCGTCGACAATCAGGAGGCCGGCACGCCGAGCAACGGGCCGCTCGGCGGTGGTCCCGGCGGCGGCGCGGTCACCGGCATCGGCGCGAATCAGCGCGGTCTCGAGAGCTACTGCACGGCGGGACGTTTTCAGTGGCAGTTCATCCAGCCCGTCTATGCCGGCGCGAATCAGATGGAGGAGCGTCCGCCTGACGGCATCACGGATCCGAATCGTCACGATATCGCGGCGTACGCGCATCAGATCGGCGAGCGCACGCCCGACGGACGCCTTCCGCCGTACGACTACGCGCTCTCGCAGATCGGGCACGAGCTCGGACATCGATGGGCAGCCTTTGTGTCTGCCCGCGTCAACGGCGAGACGATCCCGCTTGGACCGACGCACTGGGCGACAGGACTGCAGGCGCCCGTCGCGTTTCCATTTCAGCGTCCCACCGAAGCATCCGCGATGGGCGGCGGCGTGTGGCAGGACAACTACGACGGCACGTTCACGCAGCTCGACGACGACTACTACGTGCCGGCGACGGGATATTCGTATCTCGATCTCTATCTGATGGGCTTGATCGCGCCGTCGGAAGTGCCGGACTTTTTCATTTTGCGGAATCTCGTCAGCGGCGGACGCGACGTCAACGGCCGAGCGATCTTCAAAGCCGATCGCACGAAGATCACGATTCAGGACGTCATCGCCGTCGAGGGTCCGCGTCTGCCGGACGTCGATCACTCGCAGAAGCAATTCAACACGGGGATGGTGATGGTTGTCGAGCACGGACACACGCCAAGCGCGCAACTTGTCGAGCGAACGAGCGGCATCCGCGACGCGTGGATCGATTACTGGGCGACCGTGACAGGCCATCGCGCGTCGATGACGGCGACGGTGAAAGGCCGGTGAGCCGCCGGCCCTCGACTGGCCCTACATGGATCGCTGGGCGATCCGCCTCACGGTCGCCAAGCTGCTTGCGGAGTTCCGCGCATGAAAGACACGCTGCCTGAGGTCGGCGGAGAGTTCACAGAGCTTTTTGCGACTCGGCCCGGAAGCGATCGAGTCCGGATGACGTGCGATGTGTTCGATGACGCCAAAGCACTGGTCGCCGCCGGCATTCGAGCCAGATATCCGGACATCTCGGCCGCCAGCCTGCGCGTCCGGATGTTCGACCAGCTCTACTTCGGCGACTTTGACGAAGCTTCGCGGACGAGAATCATCTCGGCCCTGGCCGATTGACCACGATACGTTCACGATCGAGAGCCCGGTCACTCCGCGCGCAGCGCGATCAGCGGATCGACGCGCGACGCTCGCCACGCGGGCACCCAACACGCGACCACGGACACGGCCGTCATCGTCGCGACGACCGCGGCGTACGTCAGCGGGTCCAACTTCGACGTACCGAACAGCAGCGCTTCGATCGCGCGGCTGGCGAGCACCGCGCCGCCGAGTCCGATCGCCACGCCGAGTCCGGTGAGCCGCAGGCCGTGGCCAAGGACCATGGTGAGAATGCGCTCGCGCGGCGCGCCCAGCGCGGATCGCAAACCAATCTCGCGCCGGCGCTCGCTGACGTTCGCGGCGAGCACGCTGTACAGACCAATCCCCGCCAGCGTGAGCGCGACGAGGGCAAACACCTGAAAGATCGTCAGCGCAAAATGACGCTCCGCCTCCGATCGATCAACGAGGCCGGTCATCGTGAACACGCGGACAATGGGCTGATGCGGATCGACGGACCAAATCGCCCGCTCGATCGACGGTGCCAGCAGCGCCGGATCGAGATCCGTCTTCACCACGAGCGACTGTACGGCGTCCACCCATGACCATTGCCCGTCGGCGACATAGAACGCCGCAGGCGGATCGAGCGTCAACGACTCCTGTTTGACATCGCCGACGATGCCGACGACGGTGTCCCAGGGGTGATCGGCGCCGAGCTCGGGTCCGATGCGCAACCGCTTCCCAATCGCATCGCCGTCAGGGAACTGGCTGCGCGCGAACGACTCGCTGAGCAGAACGGCCTCCGCGCCGCCGGGCCGATCGCGGCCGTCGAGTAGCCGGCCCTTGATGAGCGGAATCTGCAGCGTCTTGAAGTAGTCCGGCGTCACGACATATCGATATGCGGTGCTATCGCCGTCCGCCGACGTCTTCGGCCCGCGATCGAACCCGACTCCAAAGGTCTCCGATTCGCCGCTGAGCGGCAGCTGGGACGTAAATGCCGCCGACTTCACTCCCGGAACCACTCGGACGGCCTCGAGCGCGCGCTCAAAAAACTGCAACCGCGCGTCGTCTCTCGTATACTTCGCGCCCGCTTCCTGCACCTGCATCGTCAGCACGTGCGACGACTCGAAGCCCGGCCTGACCGCAAAGAGGCGCGTCAAACTTCGCCAGAGCAAGCCGGCGCTGACGAGTAGCACGAGCGCCAGTGCAACTTCGGCGACGACGAGCGAGCGGCGAAGAATTTGACGGCCGCCAGTTGTGCGCCTCGACGTCTCGTGAGCGCGCGCGGCGAGTCGGTCGCCCGACGCGCCGATCGCCGGCGCAAGTCCGACCACCAGGCCGACGATGGTCGTGAGCAGGAGGGTGAACGCGAACGCCGTCGCATCGACCTGAATCTTGTCCACTCGCGGTAAGCCGGGTGGGCTGAGCGCCACGAGCGCTCGAACGCCGGCCTGCGCGACGGCCAATCCGAGGCCGCCGCCGACAAATGCCAGCAGCAGACTCTCGGTGAGCAATTGCCGAATCAGACGGCCGCGGCCTGCACCGAGCGCCGCGCGAACGGCGAGCTCACCGCGCCGATCCGCGCTGCGCGCGAGCAGCAGGTTGGTGACGTTCACGCACGCGATCAACAGCACCAGGCAGACCGCGCCAAACACGGCGAGCAGCGTCGATCTCACGCCGCGCGAGACTTGTTCTTTCAGCGCGGTGACGATGAGTCCCTTCGACATGTCGGCCCAGGACGCGCGCGGGTAGCCATGAACAGGCGCGCTCGCGATGGACAGCAGATCGCGCCGTGCCTCCTCGGCGGTGACGCCGGCGCGCATGCGCGCGATCATCTTCAGATGGTGTCCCCATTCGGCTGACTGGAACGGCGCCGGCGACCGATAGCGCAGCGGCGTCCAGATGTCGGCGCCCTGCGACAGCACGTTCTCGAACCCGCGTGGCATGATGCCGACGACCAGATACGGCTCGCCGTTCAGATCGACGGTGCGCCCGACGATCGACGCGTCGTTCGCGAGACGGCGTTGCAGCAGCGCGGCGCTGATGATCGCAATCCTCGGTCCATTCGGATCGTAATCCGCGTCAGTGAAGTCGCGGCCGATTGCCGGAGGCACACCCAGCGTCTTGAAATAGGCGACGCTCACAGATTGTCCAACGAGCCGCTCGGGCGGGTCGCCCTGGGTGAGCGCCGGTCGCCACGCATCGGCGACCGCAATCGATTCGAACGACCTGCTGCGATCGGCCAGCTCGCGAAACGTCCCGTAGGTCACGTCGAGCGGTGTGCCGGCCGTGCTGTAGTCGGAGACCGACAGGATGCGACTGGCGTACGGATAGGGCAGCGGCTCGAACAGAATCGGATACACCGCGCTGAAAATGGCAACCGAGGCGCCGATGCCGATGGCCAGCGTCAACGCGACGACGACGCTGACCGCGGGCATGCGGCGGATGCCGCGCCAGCTCTGGCGCAATTCGGATCCGGCGCCGCCGAACATGCCGGTCAGTGCGCCTCTCATGATGCCTCCTGATCCACCCGGCTCGTCCGAGGTTGACGCCATCAACATCGGTGCGCGCAGTCGATCCAGGACGCCATGGCCGGATGCGGCGAGAGCCTCGTACACGTATGCGCTGACGGCCCGCAACCCCGGTTCCCGTCGTTCGTAGTCCTCGGCCAAGTCGCCAAGGACGGCATCGCGGTCGTCGCGCCGCACGCAGAGCGACACGAACCTGGCCGCGAGGGTGCGAACGACGACGGTCCCGGAAATGACGGGCCTCACGCGACGTCTCCGCTACGACTTCACGCCGCGAAGTCCGTCAGCCATGCGGCCAAACGCCCGCTGCGCGTCGCGGACCGCTTCGCGGCCCCGGTTAGTGACGGCGACGTATTTCTTGGCTCGGCCGCCCCGAACCGGAGACGGGTCTCCCATCGTCGATCGCACCAGGCCCTTCGCCTCGAGGCGGCGCAGCGTGCTGTAAATGGCGCCGAACGACGCGTCGCGGCCGGCGCGCTCGCGCAGCGTGTCGCGGATCGTCACGCCGTAGGCGTCGTCACCCAGCCGGATCAGCGCCAGCAGAATGAGCTGTTCGAACTCTCCGAGATAGTCGGCCATTAGTCTCACGCACCTATGGGTCCAGACCGCGGGTCCAGACCTGGGTGTCGCTCTGAGTTCATATAGTGCACAATGAACACTAAATCGTCAACGGCTGAGCGAGCCATGTGACCTGGGCATCATTCGACTCTCAGCCGGAGTTCAGAATCGGGCATGATAGCGTTCTCCGGGCTGCGGCCCGAACCGCTGGAGACCATCGATGACCGAGTCGACCAAGTGCGCCCACCCTGCCTGCAACTGTCTTGTCGAGAAGAACGCCGAATTTGGGAAATACTGCAGCGAGCATTGCAAGGAAGCTGGCGACTATACCGAGCTCCGCTGCGACTGCCAGCATCCACCTTGCCGCGACGAGGTGTGGCGGCGGCCCGACTGACGACGGCGCTGCCGCGAGTTCGGCGCCTCAGCTTGCGCTGAGTCTGTCGAACCGCGCTTTCAGATCGTCGAACTGCTTCTTCAGGAACGCGTAGCGATCGATGGCGTCGTGTCCGAGCTTCGCGTCGGCGTTGCGCGTTTCGCTGGCCAGATAGGTCACGTGCTCTTGCAGTCCAGGCTTGTTGTATCGCACGCCTTCGGGCGTGTTGACGATTTGAAAATAGATCTCGTCGAGTTGCGCTTTCTTTGCCGCGTCGGTCGCGGCGCTCCGAGCCGTACGGACACGACCGAGCAACTGCGCGACGTCGGCGGTCAAGTCGCGCATCCTGACGTTGTGTTCGTAGAGCTCGACCAGATCCGCGGACGTCACGCCCTCCGCGGCTAGATTTGGATCGATGAGCACGTTGAACGGCTGCGTGAACGTCTGGCCGCCGACCGTCAATCGCGCCTGATACGCGCCCGGCGGCATCGTCAATCCCGACGAGTGCTGCACGTTCCACGTCACGCGATTCATGCCGGTGTTTTTCGTCACGCGCGTTTGGACGCCCGCGCCGCCACGACCGCCGCCGCCTCCTCCGCCAGCACCGGCTTCAGCCGGCTGATCCGGCGGAGTCGCCTGCGCGTCACTTCCGGCCGTCGCTGCGCCGGCGCCACCTCCGCCGGCACGGCCGCCGCGTCCTCCTCGTCCGCCGCCTGCGGCCGCATCGCTGCTGTAGGAATTAACCACCGCGCCCTTCGCATCGAGGATGTCGAGCACCACCGGACCGGCCGGCGCCGCCGCCAGAAAATATTCAATCTGCGGCCCGTACAAGTTCGGACTCGTGTGCGTGCGATAACCATCGCGCGGCTTGAACAGCGTCGTCGTGCTCACGCTCGTCTGCGGTGTGATTTGCTCGATCGCGCTGACGTTGTCGAGAATCCAGAACGCGCGCCCCTGTGTCGAGACGACGAGATCGTCATTGTGGAACTTGATGTCGGTCACGGGCACCTGCGGCAGATTGAACTGAAACGGCTGCCAGTGGCCGCCGTTGTCGAATGAGATGTACATGCCGAACTCGGTGCCCGCGACGAGCAATCCCTCGCGCTTGGGATCCTCGCGGACGACGCGTGTGGGTGTGTCGGCGGGGATGCCGTTCTTGCCGTCGGTGAGGCGCGTCCACGTCGCGCCGTAGTTGTCGGTCTTGTAGAGATAGGGCTGATAGTCGCCGAGCAAATAGCGGTACGCGGCGAAGTACGCCGATCCTTTTCGAATCGGCGACGGATCGATGTACTGCACGCGTCCGCCCGACGGCAGATCTTTCGGCGTCACGTTCGTCCATGTCTTGCCGTCGTCGCGCGTGACGAAGAAGGGTCCGTCATTCGAGCCGGTCCAGATCACGCCCTTCTCGAGCGGCGACTCGGCGATCGCGTACAGCGTGCTGTACACCTCTTCGCCGGTGACGTCGCGGGTGATCGGCTCGCCGCTCACGCCCTGGCAGCACGCAGGATGCGCCGTCAGATCCGGCGAGATCTTTTCCCATGTCACGCCCTTGTCGCGCGTGCGATGCAGAAACTGCGATCCGTAATACAGCACGTTCGGATCCCACGGCGACGTCGCCATCGGCGACACGCGCTGAAAGCGATAGACCAGATCGCTCGCCGGATTGCCATAGAGCGACTGACCGCCGATCCAGTAATTCTTGGATTGCTCGGTCTTCATGTTCATCCACTCGTACTGGCCTTTGCAGGATCCGTACACGACGTCTGGATTGTCGGGCTTCGGCATGATCGGACCGGTCTCGCATCCGGGTCCGCGATGCCAATCCGCCAGCGTGTACGGATCGGCGTTGCTGTTGATGATCACCGTGTTGTCGTCCTGCTGCGCGCCGTAGAGCCTGTACGGAAACTGGTTGTCGAGCCACACGCCGTAGAACTCGCCGGTCGGCTGTTTCATCAGCGATGACCACGTGCGGCCGCCGTCGGTCGAGACGTTGGCGCCGCCGTCATTCGACTGAATCATCACGCGTCCGTCTTTCGGACTGATCCAGATGTCGTGGTTGTCGCCGTGCGGCGTGCGCAGCGTCGTGAACGTCTTGCCGCCGTCCGTCGATTTCCAGAACCCCTCGGCGCCGGTATAGACCACGTCGGCGTTGGTTGGATCGACGCCAAGCGTGTCATAGTAAAACGGCCGGTAGATCATCTGCGCGGCCGTTTGCGCCGGCTGCGAATTCACGAACGCAAATGTCTGGCCGGCGTCGTCCGACCGGTACAGTCCCGGGCCGGGCTTCGCTTCGATGAATGCGTACACGCGATTGGGATCCGCCGCGCTGACGCCGATGTTGCCCTTGCCGATCAACC
>Ga0070731_10002372_pt1 | contig 18072 bp, 15 predicted proteins | sample Coa_R1_2_FD_66448 | JGI IMG/M metagenome (GOLD analysis project Ga0070731, IMG submission 66448) | Surface soil microbial communities from Centralia Pennsylvania, which are recovering from an underground coalmine fire - Coalmine... | ecosystem: Environmental > Terrestrial > Soil > Unclassified ...
GGGACCAAGTCGGAGGGCTTGCTGCCGCTCTCGGAAGTGCTTGATCACGAAGGCAAGCCGAAGGTGAAGCCGGGCGACGAGATCGATGTAATGCGCGAGAAGGGGCAGACCGAGGAAGGTTACATCAACCTTTCGCACCAGAAAGCGGCGCGCCTGCACGCGTGGGATGAGATTGAAAAAGCGCATCACGAAAAACGGCCGGTGAAGGCTGTCGTGATCGAGCGCACTAAAGGTGGATTAACCGTTGACGTGCTTGGCGCGCGAGCGTTCCTGCCCGGCTCGCAAGTCGACCTGCGTCCGGTGCGGAACCTGGACGGCATGAAAGGCCAGACCCTTGAAGTGACTGTGATCAAAGTCAATAAGAAGCGCGGCAACATCGTGGTCTCGCGCAAGGAGTTGCTCGAAGGCGAGCAGAATGAAAAACGCTCCAAGACTCTCGAGCATCTGGAAGAGGGATCGATCCTTACCGGGGTGGTGAAGAATCTTACAGAGTACGGCGCATTCGTCGATCTCGGCGGCCTCGACGGACTCCTGCACATCACCGATATGTCGTGGGGAAGACTCACGCATCCGCGCGATCTGGTGAATGTGGGCGATCAGATTCAAGTCAAAGTCCTGAAGTACGACAAAGAGAAGCAGCGGGTTTCGCTAGGCTTCAAGCAGTTGACGCCGGATCCCTGGCTCGATGCCGAACATCGTTATCCGGTGAGCGCGCACGTCTCCGGACGCGTGATCAGCGTGACCGACTACGGAGCGTTTGTCGAGCTTGAGCAAGGCATCGAAGGCTTGGTTCACGTGAGCGAGATGACATGGTCCAAGCGCATGAAGCATCCTTCGAAGCTGGTCAACGTTGGCGATCAGGTTGAGTGCGTGGTGCTGAACGTGAATCCGGGAGAGCGCCGTATTTCGCTGGGCATGCGCCAGCTCGCCGAGAATCCGTGGGATGCGCTGCACGATAAATATCCTGTCGGCATGACTGTCGAGGGCCGGGTGCGTAACCTGACCGATTTCGGCGCTTTCATCGAAATTGAAGATGGAATCGACGGCTTGGTGCACGTCAGCAACCTGAGTTGGACCAAGCGCGTAAAGCATCCTTCAGAAGTTTTGAAGAAAGGCGATCGCGTGAAGGCGATCGTGCTTGCCATCGAGCCTGATAAGCGACGCTTGTCGCTTGGGGTAAAGCAGCTACAGCCTGACGTTTGGGAAACCTTCTTTGAGAAGCATCACATCGGCGACGTAATTCACGGCAAGGTTCTACGGGTGGCTGCTTTTGGAGCATTCGTAGAAATAGCCGACGGCGTCGAGGGCCTGTGCCACAAATCAGAAGCAGTCGACGGAAACGGACAGCCTTTGCACCTCGAGCCGGGCGCCGAGCACGATTTCAAAATCATCAAGATGAGTCCGGAGGAAAAGAAGGTCGGGCTCAGCATTCGCGCGGTCGGGGAAGAGGCCTCGCGCTCCGAGGTGGAAGCCTATAAGCAGCCGGTTTCGAGCACGAGTTCAACCATTGGCGAGTTAATCAACTGGAAGCGCGCCAGCAACGAAGGCAACTGACCGGCATCTCGGCATTCCGCATTTGGCGACGCCTTCGTTCGGATTCATGGCGCTACCGCTCGCACGAAATCAGCCAGCATGCCGTATGCAGTCGCGTACAAGCCGGGATTTTCTTCGCTGATAGCCAGGCCGGGGAAGATGTCGGTTTCAAAATGGATGTAAGACGACGTGCCGGCGATCTGCGCCATGGGATCGGTTTGCGGGATTTGTTCGGGACCGACTGTGGCTTCGACTCTCTTCCCTGTCCTTTTCGCCCGGGAGATTAGTTTGTAGGGGCGGCCTCCTTTTCTCGCTGCGCGGACGGCCTCTGCGCTCAGGTTGCGAACTCCTTCGCGCCTGATTTCTTCCAGCTTTATCGGAACGTCCATCAACACGGTGATCAGGGCGGCGGTTTTTACGGCGGCGTCCCAGCCGTCGATGTCGTGCGTGGCATCGGTCTCGGCTATCCCCAGGGATTGCGCTTTGTTCAGGGCTTCGGCGAAGCTCAGGCCGTTCTCCATTTCGCTTAGGATCACGTTGGTTGTGGAGTTCAGGATGCCGTGGAAGGCTTGCAGGCGGATCGTTGGCATTTGCGCGAATAGGGAGAAGATGGGGACACCGTCCATGACTGTTGATTCGAAGAGGAAGCGCTTGCCCTTGGTTTTCGCGAGGTCGCGGAGTTCGCGGTAGGCGTGGACGATTGGTCCTTTGTTGGCGGTGATGGCGTGGGCTCCGTGTTCTAGAGCGGCGCGGATGTGGTGGATGGCTGACTGGCCGTTTCTTACGTTTAGGGATGTGGCTTCGAACATGACGTTGGCTTGGCCGGCTTCTAGCCATTCCTGGACATTTGATGGCCTCTGATCGGGTATTCGCTTTAGATTTGAATCGGAATGTCCGGGCGAATCGCCCGCGGCCACACGAGCATCCAGGCCTCCGGCGTTTGCGATCCAGCCTAATCGGCGGCTTGCGATTCCAGTCACGCGAAAAGAGATCCCGTAGCGGTCTTGTAGCTCTTGTTTGCGGTCTTCGAGGAGTTGGACCAGGGTGCGGTTGACGTTGCCGTAGCCCAGGAAGCAGAGGTTGTAGTTTTGAATTCGGATTTCCTCGCCAGGGACTAAACCCTGTCAAATCTCGATGTTGCTCAAGCCCCGCTCAAGCGCCGCTCTTCCACGCTACTGCGCGTGTCGGTGATGGTTTCAGAGTGCGGCTGGCCGCTGCGGCTTACGGACTGCATCGCTTATGTGCGGTACACACGGCTTGAATCGGCTCTATCCCATCACCGTGGTGTGCTCGGGCTTGATTTTGTAGAGCACGCGGACCTCGCCGGGATGGCCGTAGGGGTATTTGTCGACCCCGAGGTATTTCTTTGCCATTTTATTGATGTGGTCGGCTGCGCCGTCTTCGGTGATTTCTACGACGCGGCCGCGGATTTCTAAATAGCGATAGGGATTTTCCGGATCGACGATGGCCATGGCGACGCGGGGATCGCGGCGGACGTTCTTGTCTTTCTGCCGTCCTTTGGCGGAGTTGAAGATTACGTATTCGCCATCGTAGTCGCACCAGACGGGCGTGACTTGCGGGCGGCCGTCGGGCATGAGCGTGCCCAGGCTGGCGAAAGCGCGCTTCTGGAATAGATCTCGATACTTTTCGGGGATAGCTTCAGGCATGAGGACCCTCCTTGCGATCGTGCAATGAACCAACCCAACATTATAGATGGGAGACTGAGTTTGCCGGCTAAGGGGAGTGCCCAGTATTCTTGCAGACCATGATTGGGAAAGATAGAAATTTTGATTACACGGTTTCCATATTCCTGCGGGGGCTACAGCTCGCGGGACCTTTTAACGCTTTACGCGGCGCTGAAGCGCCACTTTTCCACGGGCTTCCAGGCCTCCGGTGCGCTCCCCCGGTTGGCAGCGCCCTCGTCCCGGGCGTTTCACGCCCGGGGGAGTCCCAATGTTTACGGAGACCTCTGCGGTTCCGCGCCTTTTCACTGATTTTGTTTGCGCTGCTCATGGTGGGGGCGCCGGCGATAGCGGGTGCGCAGGCTGCGAAGTATCCGCAGACGATTGTTTTTATGACGGACTTTGGAGTGGTGGATGATTCGGTCGCGATCTGCCGGGGCGTGATGTATTCGATTGTGCCGGAGGTGCGCATCGTCGATCTCACGCATGAGGTCACTCCATTTTCGATTCTTGATGGCGCGCGTTTTCTTTATGGGGCCACGCCTTACTATCCGGCGGGCACCGTGTTTGTAGTGGTAATCGATCCGACTGTCGGCAGCACGCGGAAGGCGATCTTGGCCAAGTCTCGGCGCGGGCAATTTTTTGTGCTCCCGGATAACGGCTTGCTGACGCTGGTGGAGCAGCGCGACGGCATCGCAGCGGTGCGAGAGGCGACGAATCCGGATTGGATGATCGGCAGCAAAATGTCGTCGACATTTCATGGGCGCGATATTTTCTCTCCGGTGGGAGCGCATGTGGCGCGCGGCGACGATTGGACGAAGGTCGGTCCGGAGATGCCGGTGGCGTCATTGGTGCGGCTGCAACTGCAGACGCCGCATCTGGATGGGAGCGGCGTGAGGGCGGAGGTGATTGCTACGGATGGTCCGTTTGGGAATCTGGTGACGAATCTCGATGCCGATGATTTTCTGAAGCTCGGCTATCCGCGCGGGGCGGACGTTCCGGTAACGATCGGCGGGAAAAAGATGAGGATTAAGTTCGTGCGGACTTTCAGCGATGTGCCGGTGGGGCAGCCTTTGCTTTACATCGATTCACGAGGGCGGTTTGCGATGGCGGTGAATCAGGGGAGCTTTGCCGCTGTTTATGGCGTTAAGCCGCCACTGGAGTTATTTATTCCGCGGAGTGGGAAACAAGATTCGCGCTAGAGGTGTGCAGGCTCTTGGGATTTTTCGCGATAAAATGCGCTCGGAATGACGGAGTTGATCACGGCTGAGGGATGCTCAGTCCAGGTCTTGCGCCACCCTCGGCACCAGGGCGCGCAACAGGGACTCGAAGCTGCTTCTGACGCGTTCGCCAGTTTCCATTACTTCCTGATGCGAGAGCGGCTGGTCGAGGATTCCTGCAGCCATGTTGGTGACGCAGGAGATAGCAAGCACTTTGATTCCGATGTGGCGGGCGGCGATGACTTCGCTGACCGTGGACATGCCGATCAGATCTGCTCCGATGACTCGCAGGTAATTAATTTCAGCCGGAGTCTCGTAGCTTGGGCCGGCCATGGCGGCGTAGATGCCCTCGTGCACGGTCATTTTAAGTTGTGCGGCTTCTTGCTTGGCGAGTTGACGATAGCTTTTGTCGTAGGCGTGCGACATGTCGGGAAAACGGACGCCAAAGCGATCGTCATTTGGGCCAATGAGAGGATTCGCTCCCTGAAGATTGATGTGATCGCGAATCACCACGAGCACGCCCTGCTGGTAACTGAGGTTAATGCCGCCGGCAGCGTTGGTCAGGATGACCGCTCTTATTCCCATGCGTCCGAAGACGCGCATGGGAAAAGCGACTGCCTGCGCGGAGTATCCTTCGTAGAGATGTACGCGGCCCTGCATTGCGGCTATTTCTATGCCTTCCGATTTGCCGATAACGAGTTGTCCCGCGTGGCCAATGGCTGTGGAACGTGGGAATGCGGGGATTTCTGCGTAAGCGATGCGCGTCGGGTCGGTGAGTGAATCGGCAAAACCTCCCAGGCCCGACCCGAGAACGAGACCAATTTTCGGACGCATCTTAGTGCGCTGCAGCAGCGACTGGGCGGCGGTTTCGGCTAGCGCGAATTGGTCGGTCATAAGAGAGTTTTCCCTCAGGGGGTGAAGCCCCGGGTTTAACGAGACCTTATCCCAGCGCTGAAGCGCTGCACTACTTAAAAACTGGCACCAGCGATGCGTTGTGCAACGCCACTCAAGAGCTCGCGCTTATCTGAAGGCCGGGTTGTCGTATTTCTTTTCGAATTCCGTGAACTGGGTTTCGAGTTTCCACTGCTCCCGCGCGCGTTCGCTGGACGACAGAAACTGTTCGCAGGCCGCATTAGGTTTCGCTGTGCCAGCGACGTCGCCCGCGCACGCCGGATTTATCCGGAATACTAGCTTGGTATCTTTCCACAGACTTTCTCCGGGCAGGAACGCGTGTTCCAGGCTCTGGCGGGCCATCCGCTTTAAATCTGCGTAGGAGAGATGGTAGGTTTCGACGGCCCGCAGATATTCATGGGTTATATCGGACCGGTTTACGCCTTCGTCGTCGGTTGCGAGCGCGACGGGAACTCCGTATTTCATGTAAATCGGCAGGGGATGATCGTCCCCCGTAACGCCTAGGATCATGTCGTTCGAGGTTAAGCAAATCTCGACCAGCACATTGCGGTCGGCCATCTCATGAAGAAGCTGAATTGGATTGGTTTCGTTCATGACGTCGACGCCGTGGCCGATGCGCTCGGCGTGGCCGCGCTCAACCGACGAGCGAATGTGAAAAGTCAGATCCTCGGGCGGCACTAATCCAATGGCGAGTTCGCCAGCATGCAGCGTGATGTGAACTTTGGGATAGACGCTGTGCAGGTAGTCGATCATGGCCATGTGTTCGCTGAAGTCGCGGATCGGTACGTACCAGTCTTCCGCCATAACCAAATTCAATCCGACAAATTTCGGGTCGGACGAAGCCAACTCAAAGCCGAGCAGAATCTGCGTAAAAACGATTTGAGGCGGCAGGCCGCGCAGCACCTGATAAAGGTAGCGGATGTCCACCGTGCAGCCCGGCATTGCGTCTGCGGTGCCGCACTTCATGATTTCTCTGGCGCGGGCTTGGTCGGCCTCAAGCCTCTTGCTGGCTTCTACGGCCACATCTTTTACGCCAGCCGCGATAAGGGCGTCGCGCATTTTGGGGAAATCAGAATTCCATTCAACTTTTGCAGCCAGCGCCGCCGCGGCGCCGCCATCGGCGGTGTGCATGTACTCGACGTATTGAAGATGGTCTTCGCCGGCGCGGTTGGTTGAGGCTGCGATTGCCTCGGCCACGTGGGTGTGCGAAGCCAGGCCGAACTTGTCAAAGGTGGCGAAGAAATGGTCGTGGCCCGATTCGTTGCCGGGATTCCAGTTGCGCAGCGACCAGGCATCGACCATCTGGTTGTAAAGCACCTGATCGCTGTAGGCGCAGCGCGCAAGCGGCTTGGCAGTGTAATTCGCGCAAGAATCGTCGCACGGCGGTGCTATGAGGCGCGAAGAAGTGCGGTCGACACAGACGCCACCATCGGCGGCGAAGTTGATGAGATCTTCGGCATAGATTGCGCCGTCGAGATGATTGTGCAAGTCGCCGCCTTTGGGCATGTCGCGCAGCAAAGCGAGCAGCAGGGGAGGCTCTTTGCGGATTGAGTCGAGGTATCGAGCGGCGCGCTGCTCGGAGTTTTGAGCCGAAGCGAGCGCGGCCAGAAGCAAAAGGAATAAGCAACTGCGCATCAGCGGGCGCACAGTTCGCAGCACGGTGACTCCTCCGAATGCATACTACGAATAAGGAAGATAGATTGTAATCTTTCGCTGGTGGACGCCGGCAGAAAAGAAGGGGGCTAGTGCAAGGAAGCGATTGCTGCGAATATGAACGCGATCAGCGCGATCGCTGGCCGCGCCACTCCTTCTCTTCGCACTCGATGCACAACTTACGGCCTTGCGAAACCGGGAAACCGCATGCCTGACACTTTTGTAGATTCCTCATGACAGGAGGAATCGGAACTGAAGGAGCTGATTCGATCCGCAGAGTTGGGTTGGTGCGATCTGGCGTTGCGACTGACCAGAAGGCCGGTTTCTTCGGTACTGGCTCCGCAGTTTTGGCTGACGGAGTTGCCGGCTGCAATTCCGAGGTTGCTTCTTTTGGCGGTGTGATGCTCTGAATCGCGGGGTCCATGGCTCCCGCCCTTGCAACTGAGGCAAGGTTGGGGGAGCTGGCCTGCGATGTTGCTTTCGATTCCGGGATCGCTGCGGCGACCAAAACGGGCTTGTTAGTCCGAGCTTCCACGGGGGATTTCTGCAATGGCAGCAATGGCTGTTCCGGCAAGGCAAACTTCAAAGTCATCGCTACCATGGCGCCTAGTCGCTGCAGGGCGGAGAGATCTCGCTCATCGAAGGCATAAGGTTTTCCGGAGAATAACTCGAAAACGCCGCAAACTTGGTCTTCACTAATGATCGGCATCACGATGACGGAAGCGATTCCAAGGCGGCGGCAGCCTTCGCGGTTCACGCGCGCATCGTTCTGCGCATCGTCACAACGTTGAATTTCGCGGGTGCGCACGCTCTCTCCTGAGAGTCCGTATTCCATGGAAAGCAAGGCCCCCAGTTCCGGTGCGCTTGAACCGGCGCTGGCGCGGCAAAACATGTCGTTATGTTCTCCACGGCGCAGCGCGATGGCCGCCCCGCTGGCGTCGGTGATGTATTGTGCACGTTCGGCGAGCAACTGCAGGGCGGCATCCAGGTCGCGAGAGGCCATTTCTGCGAGAGACTCTGTGCCGGCGAACTCCGATTGCAGAGTCGACGGGACGGGATAGAGTCCTGGCGCAACGGCAATCGCCGATCCGCGATCCGCGGATGCAAGCATCCTGGCGCCGCTCCCAGCCGGGACGTGCGATGTCGAGCTTCCATCGAGAATCCGTGACTGATCCATAAGGCAAAGTAAAAACGAGCGGCGAAAGACGGCTTGATGCACGCTATCCGGCGCTTGGTCCTTCAAAGAATTAGGATTTCTGGAATCTCGCCCGAAGCGAGTATGGGTGCATTCTACGCCAGCCAATTGATGGCGACGAGGTGACTAAGGGCACTATGGCCGCATGGGGAACCCGGGGGTTTTAAGCCCACGGTTTCGCATGTGGCTCGGGATCACTGCGTCACGGTCGCTTGATAGCTAACGGTTTGCCAATGGCCGTTGCGGCGTACCCAGACCCGTGTGTAACGATACGGGCCGCTGAAATCTTCGCCCAGCTGGTGCCCTTTGACGTCGGCGCGAGCAGTAACCACGGCGGTGTCGCCGTAGAGGCGGACAACCATGTCGGTGATGTTCATCGACTCGTAGCGGAGCTGGCCACTGCGGCGGGCGGAAAGCGCTTCCTGCTTCGTCGTAACTTGGCCTAATGGGGTGATCGCGACGTAATCGTCCGCCAGAGTTCGCATGGGGAACTCCGCATCGCGATGCAGAGTGGCCTCCTTCGTCTGCCGTTCCATATCGACGATTTCGCGCACGGTCTGCTGATCGCTGGGGTTGAAGCCCGGAATTGGATGGATAGCAACATGCTGCGCAGCGAATGCTGGTGAGGCTGCCAGCACGCATAACAATAACAAGCTAAAGCTGTTAATCACGTGGAGACCTCCGCAGTCTGCCAGGGTCAGAGATCTGCTTGCACCCGAGTACGCAAAATTGGATGCAGGCGTTCCGTGGAAAAGTTCGATCTTTTGCGTCCGGACCATAAAGCGACATAGCGCGGGGAATGTCACAGGATAGAGGAATTGCCGGGTCAGATGAGCGCGGCTGAGATGCTTATCGCGATTCCCTAGTTTTCGGTCTCGTTTTTGCCAGAACTTAATGGGCCAGCCCTCGTATAGAGATACAGAGGTGGATATGAAGGGTCTCAGTATTTCGATTGCCTTCTTCTGGCTTGCTTCGCTGGTTCCTGGCTTGCTTCAGGCTCAACAATCTCCAGAGGGCTCCGCCAGGCAGGAGTTCATATCGGGGGGCACGATTCGGATGCACTTGGAGGCCGGCGGTTATGACGTCATTCCAAGCAACTCTGAGAACATTGTTGTGACTTGCAGGACGCGCAGCGAGAATCAACTGAAGCAGGTCAGGGTGAGCATTCAACGCTCCGGCAGCAATGCCGAGGTTCACGTCTCCAACACTCCCAGTAACAATTTCCGTGCTGAGATCGAGGTGCCGCGCCGCTCCAATCTTTGGGTCAGATTGTCGGCGGGAGAAATGGTCGTCGAAGACGTAGAAGGTGACAAGAATGTTCAGATCACTGCCGGACGGATACAGATAGACGTCCCCCATCCTGAGGAGTACGGTCACCGCGATGCTTCGGTAACGACCGGCAGCATCGCCGCCGGGGTATTTGATGTGTCCAAGGGAGGGTTGTTCCGGTCATTTGAGCAACATGGCCCGGGGAAATACAGTTTGCATGCCCATGTGATGGCGGGAGAAATTGAGTTGCGTGGGAAAGACTGAACGCTGCACCTTCGAACGCTTCAGAGCGGCTTCTAGTAGAATCAGACATCCTTTCCTGTCATGACAGACGTACGCCGCGGTCTCATCATCGTGAACACCGGCCCAGGTAAGGGGAAGACAACGGCCGCGATGGGCACGGCTTTGCGTGCGGTGGGCCAAGGCATGAAGGTGTTGATGCTGCAGTTTTTGAAAGGCTCATGGCACTACGGCGAACTGGATGCAGTGAAAGCCTTCGGCGACAGGTTTGTGATGAAGCAGATGGGACGCGGCTTTGTGAAAGTCGGGGCTGAGAAACCCGATCCCGAGGATGTGAGGATGGTCGAAGAAGCCTGGGCCGAGGCGGAGCGAGCCATTCAATCTGGAGACTGGGATTTGATCGTCTTGGACGAGATCAATTATGCGATCAGCTACGGGATGCTTGATCCGGCAAAAGTTGTGGAGAGCCTAAAGAACAAGCCCGATATGGTGCATGTGATCTTGACGGGAAGGAACGCGCACTCCACAATTGTCGAGGCCGCCGACACCGTGACCGAAATGCGGCAGGTGAAACACGCGTACGAAAAAGGCGTGATGGCGCAGAGAGGAATCGAATACTGATTTAGTAATTTTGTAATTGAGTAATCTAAAAACCAAGCAGTACTGAGGTTTTAAATTATCAATACAAAATTACCCAATTAATTTTTCACTTATGGCTTGGTTCAAGCGGGAATCCGGGGAGTTGGACACCTCTGGGGCGAAGACGGTTCGCACGGAAGGGCTTTGGGTGAAATGTGAGAATTGCCGCCAGATCATATGGAAGAAAGATCTGGAGGAGAATCTGAATGTTTGTCCGAAATGCGAAAAACATTTTCGCATCGATGCGCGCAAGCGCCTGGCTCTGCTGATGGATGAGAATCAGTACGAGACTTCGGATGAAAATCTTTCGTCGACCGATCCGCTGAAGTTTGTTGATTTGAAGCAATATTCGTCGCGGCTGCGGCAAGCTCAAAAAGATACCGGCCTGCAAGATGCGGTCATCAACGCGCGCGGCAAGCTGCAAGGCCGGCCGGTAGTGGCCAGCGTCATGGAGTATGGCTTCATCGGCGGCAGCATGGGCGCGGTAGTGGGCGAGATGATTACGCGCGCGGCAGAGCGAGCCCTGGAGTCGAAGGAGCCTCTCATTATTGTTTCCGCTTCGGGTGGGGCGCGGATGATGGAAGGCGTCGTCAGCCTGATGCAGTTGGCCAAGATTTCCGCGGCGTTGGCGCGGCTGGATAAAGAGAAGGTGCCTTATATTTCTGTGTTGACGGATCCAACCACGGGTGGAGTAACCGCATCGTTTGCCATGCTTGGAGATCTGAATATCGCGGAGCCGGGCGCCCTGATTGGCTTTGCTGGACCGCGGGTGATTGAGCAGACCATCAGGCAGAAGTTGCCGCAGGGTTTTCAGCGCAGCGAGTTTCTATTGGAGCACGGGATGCTCGACGCCGTCGTCCATCGCAGGGAAATGAAGTCTTATATTGCACGGGCGCTGGATTTTATGAGCGGAGCGGTTAGCACTCAGCTGTCGGCGGTCAGCTAAGAAGGGCATCGGATCTCCGTCGTGCAGACTTCAGCCGGTCGCCTGTTCGCGGTGACAGGGCTTCATTACCTCGCTCTCTACGCTCCTCTGCTCCCACGTCGCGGCTTATTCAATAATTGGCCGGCTGGTAATCTAGCTTTTTAGCTGCCGCCTGAAAGCTGACAGACTTCTCATGTCTTACGAAAGCGCAGTGGCGAGAATGTTTGCTCTGGGTCACGAGTTGACCCAGTTGCCATCGCACAAATTCGACCTCGAGCACATGCGCGTGCTGCTGGCGGCGTTGGAACATCCGGAGAGGCGTTTTCCCAGCGTGTTGATCGCGGGAACGAACGGGAAAGGTTCGACGGCGGCGACGCTGGCTTCTATCCTGCGCGTTTCAGGATTGAAAACTGGTTTGTACACTTCGCCGCATCTGGTTCGAATTAATGAACGGATTCGAATCGATGGTAAAGCGATCAGCGATAACGGCTTCGCATCTCTGCACCGCCTAGTGGATGAAATCGCGGAAGGGCTCGTCCAACGTGGGGACTTGCCGTGGCATCCGAGTTTTTTCGAGATGATGACCGCCATTGCCTTCGTGCACTTTGCACAAGAAAGGGTCGATCTGGCGGTGCTCGAAGTTGGCATGGGCGGCAGGCTGGATGCTACTAACGTCGTCGAACCGGTGGTGAGCGTTATCACTGACATCTCGCTCGACCACCAGAAATATTTAGGGAATACTGTCGCGGAAATTGCGCGCGAGAAGGTAGGGATTATTCGACCGGGGAAGCCCGTTGTTACTTTGCCGCAGCAACCTGAGGCGAACGATGTGATTGGGAATTCGATTCTAGAGTTGGGGGCAAGCGCGATTAACGCGGTTCCGTATGTTCCGCCGGTTTCGCCGGCCAGCGGTAGATACTTTGTGTCGAGTGTCGAGAAAAATCTCTTCGCCACGGGCACAGGGGAAACAGGCCGAGTCAGTTCTCAATATCCGTTGTTGGTTATGGGCGAGGAGATTTGGGTTGAGTCACCGCTGGTGGGGCGGCATCAATTGCGTAACGTCGCGCTGGCGGTTGCGGCGGCGGTGGAACTGAGCGGACAGGAATTTAGTGGAATCACGCCGAAGACCATCGAGCGGGGAATTCGCGAGACATTCTGGCCGGGTCGCTTTCAAGTGATTTGTGCGCAAGCGGCATGGCCTGAGATTGTGATCGATGTGGCGCATAATCCGGCGGGCGCTTGGGCGCTGCGGTCGGCGCTTTCGGAGGGTTATGAAGGCCGTCCGCTGATTTTTCTCTTTGCCGCAATGCGAGACAAGGCCATATCGGAGATGGCGGAGATTTTGTTTCCACTTGCCGAGCGGGTGATCGCAACCCAGCCGGAAAATCCGCGTGCCGCGTCTGCGGAGGAGATTCGCCAGGCGGCACGGCGCACCGGAGCTGAGATTGAAGCCGTGACGAACGTGGAGGACGCGTTGTATCGCGCGCGTGACCTTGCGGGAACGGAATCGGCAATTGTGATTACCGGCTCCATTTATTTGGTTGGCGAAGTGATGCCGCTTGTGAGCGCGGAAACCTAACATTTCCCCTAGAATAGAAAAGTGCAGGAAGTGAATTCATCTGTGGAAGTGCAGGGCGGGGCCCAGGAGCGGGAGATCGCGGTACCACGCGGGAGTCCGCATACAATTCCAGAGGCGCGGCATGGCTGGCTGAGCCGGCTTCGGTCATATTTTATTTTCGATCCGCTGATCTGGTTTTACACCCTGGTTCTCGGTATCATTGCGCTCCCCGGCGGATTGTTCGACAAGAACGGACGGCGGCTGCACTGGTTTTCGAGAACCTGGTCTTGGCTGATCATGAAGACCATCTTGTCGCCGGTGCAGGTAACCGGGCTCGACAAGATCGATACGGGCAAACCTCATGTTTATGCTGTGAATCACGCTTCGGCGATGGATATTCCAGTTCTCTACGTTTACCTGCCGTTTCAATTCCGTATCGTTTTCAAGAAAGAATTGCTGGCATATCCCGTGGTCGGCTGGCAGTTGAAGCGGTCGGGCCAGGTTTGCATCGATCAGCAGAAGCCGACGAATTCGATTGCCGCGATTCGCTCGGCGGTGAAGAGCTTGCGGGCCGGCATGCCGCTCGTGATTTTTCCCGAGGGCGGCCGCACTCCGGATGGCGAGATTAAGCCGTTTCTGCCGGGGGCGTTTTTTCTGGCGCTGAAGGCGCAGGTAGATATTGTGCCGGTCGCTCTCGTGGGCACTTACGAGTTGCTGCCGATGGATACTTACCACATAAAGAGCCGCCCGCTGGAGATGCGGGTCGGCGAGCCGATTTCTACTGCGGGGTTGACGATGCGGGATTTGGAATCGCTGTCGGGTCGGGTGCAGAAGGCGGTTGAAGATTTGTATCACGCGCCGGTCTCGCAACCGGCGTAGATTAAGGCGTTTGCAGAAATGTTATTGAATTTTCAGCGCATGAAAAAACGCGAGCGGTGAATCAGTGGCGCGCCGGAGCGCATTTCGACTCAGAGAGGTCTGGTTTCTGTTTGCGATAAGCATCGCGAATTTCAGCTGAGACCGCTGTCAGAAAAACGCCGAGAACAAGCGCCAACCACACTGGCATACCGAACTTGGCGCAGAAAGCGCAAAGTAACATGATGCAAAGAACCGCCATTCGATATGATGTCTTTCATTTCGATGGCTAACAATGGCAAGACCTGGCGATTACTGACCGACTTTGGTAATCAGCCGTTGGTTTGCCACCAATGAGCGCGCCTGTTCCCCTTCAACTGCGGATTCCACCGTTTTCTTTGGCCGTGGGGGAAGGACAAGGGCAGGGCGCCCAGAGTAAGATTTTGCCGTAACCTTTCTGCCGTTTCTACCGTTATCCCTGTGTAACACTACTCCGCGCGGAGAATTCTTGAAGGCTCTTAGCAGAGAAGCGGACGATCTGGGCAAAAACGACCGGCTTCTGATTGAGGCGGCGCAGCGCGATCCCGCGCGCTTCGCGGAGCTTTACGAGAACAATTTTGAACGCGTCTATGCGTACGTGCTGAGGCGCGTGGGAGATCGCGCGGAAACCGAAGATGTTACTGCCGAAGTTTTTCACCATGCGCTTGAAAATCTGAAGCGCTTTGAATGGCGCGGGATTCCGTTTGCGGCATGGCTGTTTCGCATTGCTGCGAATTTGATCTCCGATCGCTGGCAGCGGAAGACGCGCGAACCGGGGATTGACGATCCGGAGCAGATTGAAGCGATTCAGGCCGGCAGCGCGGAATTCGAAGAAGTTGAACGGAAGGCAACGCTGTTTCGTCTGGTAAATACTTTGCCTGCGGAACAGCGGCGCGTGGTTGTGCTGAGATTTGTGGAAGAAAAAAGCATTAAAGAAGTGGCGCGGGAGATTCGCAAGACGGAAGGCGCGGTGAAGCAACTGCAGTTTCGGGCGCTGACCGCGCTGCGCGCCAGAATGGAGGGTGCCGATGCCTAAGCGCTCTCTGAATACGGGAAATGGCGATAGCAAGAAGATCGAGCAGTTGAACAAGGCTGTAGATGCGATGTTGGCCCGCACGGACGGGACGGCTCCGAAGGTCGAGGCGGCAGTCGAGCCCCTGGTGCGCATTGCGGCAGAATTGCGCAATCTGCCGAGCGCAAGCTTTAAGGCACGATTGAAATCTGAATTGGAGAGGAAAAATCGTATGTCTACCATTGCCCAGCCGGTTGCCGCTCTACGAACAACGGCATTACCAAGCTTGACCTTTAAGAACGTAGCCAGGGCGATTGAGTTTTACGAGACTGCTTTGGGCGCAAAGGAGACGTTCCGCTTTGAGCACGGCGGGCATATCCCGCACGCCGAAATAGCGATCGGGGATTCGATCATCGTACTTAGTGACGAGTGGCCGGAGGGCGGAAGATTCAGCGCCGAGACTCTGGGGGATTCGCCGGTTTCGATTGAGGTGCAGGTGCCGGATGTGGACGCGTTTGCAAAGCGCGCGGTTGCGGCTGGAATGCGAGTGATTCGTCCGCTGAAAGATCAGTTCTACGGGCGCCGGGACGTTACGCTGGCTGATCCGTTCGGTTACCAGTGGAGAGGTGTGATGATTACAGAAGAGATGTCGGTGGAAGAGATGCATCGCCGCATGGACCGGGAGACCACCGGGCCTGAAGGCGGACGGATTTCAGGGAAGGGTGTGAATCCCGTTCCGCGCGGCTTTCACAAGGTGACTCCTTATATTGTTACGCCGGATGGCGACGGAATGATTGATTTCGCGAAGAATGCGTTTGGAGCCGAAGTGGTAATGCGGGCCGTCGGGGAAGCCGGCGGAGTTCACGGTGAAGTGCGCATTGGCGACACAATGCTGATGATGGGTGGCGGGGTTGTGGGCAAGCCGTTTGCCGCAAAGCCGCAGACGGCCGCTTTGCACGTTTATGTCGAAGATACGGACGCGGCTTATCAGAAGGCTTTGAAGGCAGGAGCAATCTCGATCGGCGCGCCGCAGGATCATGAGTACGGCGAGCGCGGAGCCAGCGTGAAGGATCCGTTTGGCAACTTCTGGTATATCGCCACTCACAAGGGCGAGAGCTATGTTCCGAAGGGGATGCACAACGTGAATGTGTATCTGCATCCGCTGCGTGCCGAGCCGGTGATCGGCTTCCTGAAGCGCGCTTTCGGGGCGCAGGAGATTGCAAAGTACGCTTCTCCTGACGGAGTGGTTCATCATGCCCAGGTTCGAGTTGGCGACTCGATCGTGGAAATGGGCGAGGCGCACGGGCCTTACCAGCCGATGCCGTCGATGTTCTACTTGTATGTGCCGGATTGCGACGCGGTTTATCAGCGGGCGCTAGCGGCAGGCGCGAAGTCGCTGCACGAGGTGAAAGATCAGCCTTATGGAGATCGGAATGGGGCGGTGACTGATCCGTTTGGGAATATCTGGTATGTGGCTACGCATGTGAAGGATATGGCGCCGTAGGATTTACAGGCGAGGCTCAAGATCCCATCCAACGAGGCCATCCCGCCGAACGGATGGCACGTTGGGTAGGGCACGGTGTTTTATGGTTCACTGCGGCACAAATTGAAAGTCGCGAATGACGACGAATTGATCGCGGGAAGGCGTTGTCTCGAAGCACCACAGATTGATACCGACTGGGGAAGCCTCTTGAGGAATGTTGCGGGTGGTCGAGGTGTAGGTGTCGGTTTTGAGTATTTCAGCGGTGGTTCCGATCGGCTGAATCCCCTTCATGATGGTGAAGATGATCTTGTCCGAACCCCACTCCATTCTGGCGGTGGTCAAGTCTTTGCCGTCGACGAAGAAGTTTCCCTCCGAACTGGGAGCACCTCCTTGGCGCCGGTTGCCAGTTGAGGGGTAAACCGTGAAATCGGCATTGCAGCCGCCGCAAGTCCTGTCCCACTGCGAGAATTCAATGTCGATTTCGTTTTCGCCGTCTATTCCGATATTGTGGGCCGGTCCGTACGTGAACAATCCGAGCACCGTAGACTTGTCCATGTGGTAGACGTCGCCCTCAACGATCCATTGATAAGTTCCGAATCCCATGTTGTCTGCGGTGAACATCTCGGCGGCGGTCCACTTGCCATTGCGTTGAACGATGGTGAAATGCAGAAATCCGTTGTCGTCAATATGGATGTTGGCGGGATCGCCGGGAGCCACGCCGGCCATGCCGCCCGTAGTGACATTCCACTCGTGGCCCTTCCAGTTGATGGTTCGGGCATAAGCAGGTGCGAAAACAGAAAGAACAATGGCGCAGGCGATGGTTTTAAGCAGGATTTTTTTTCGCATCGGTACTCTCGGGGTCACTCCAGGACATATCAAAGATACATTCTGATTCTAATGACAGAAAAACAGAGAAGCGCGAGATTTTTTGGCGTAGCCAAAAAGGAGCGTGGGAGGGGCGTCTCGGCGGCTCTTCAAAAAGTCAGGGATTCATGCCTGCGGCAGTTTGACCCTCCCAAATCCCTCCAATAAACTTGAAGTTCAACATACCTGCAGGTTTTAACCTATGGCTGAGAGTATTCATGTGAAGCTCCCGGATGGGAGCGTGAAGGATGTTCCCAAGGGCACGACTGCGCTTGATGTTGCGAAGTCGATTAGCCCGCGGCTCGCGGATGCTGCTTTGGTAGCGAAGACCAATGGCGATCTGATTGACCTGGCGAAGCCCCTGGAAAAAGATACCGATCTGCGGCTGCTTACGGAGAGAGATCCCGAAGCCCTGGAGGTGTACCGGCATTCTTCTGCGCATTTGCTGGCGGCTGCGGTGCTTGAGCTTTTTCCGGAGACCAAGCTTGGGCATGGTCCGGCTACTGAGAGCGGATTTTTTTACGACTTCTACCGGCCGACTCCGTTCACTCCGGAAGATCTTCAAAAGATCGAGAAGAAGATGCAGGAGCTGGTGCAGCAGAACATTCCTTACGCGCGGGAATTTCTGCCTCGCGATCAGGGATTGGCGGAGTTCAAAAAAGAAGGCGACTTCATGAAGTGTCACTTCATCGAGCAGTTCACCAAGCCCGATGAAAAGATTTCGATTTACCGCACCGGCAAGTTCGTCGATTTTTGCCGCGGGCCGCATATTCCTTCGACGGGAAAGATCAAGGCGTTCAAGCTATTCAATATTGCGGGCGCTTATTGGCTGGGAGATGAGAAGAATCCGCAGCTGCAGCGCATTTACGGGACTTCTTTCTTTTCAAAAAAGGATCTCGACGCGCATCTTCAGCAGGTCGAAGAGGCGAAGAAGCGCGATCACCGCGTGCTTGGGCAGCAGCTTGATTTGTTTTCGATTCAGGAGTTGGCCGG
>Ga0070731_10002374_pt1 | contig 18054 bp, 15 predicted proteins | sample Coa_R1_2_FD_66448 | JGI IMG/M metagenome (GOLD analysis project Ga0070731, IMG submission 66448) | Surface soil microbial communities from Centralia Pennsylvania, which are recovering from an underground coalmine fire - Coalmine... | ecosystem: Environmental > Terrestrial > Soil > Unclassified ...
GTGGCAGATTTGCTGACGCCATTTTTGACCCGCTGATTGGGCAACTGAGCGACAAAAGTAAAAACCCGGGCGGCCGGCGCATTCCCTTTATGAAATTTGCGATTCTGCCGTCGCTGGTTTTTTGCTTTTTTGTTTTTTATCCCCTGCATTCCTCACAAAGCTGGGGGAATGTCGTGTGGCTCGTGTGTATGCTGATTGGTTTTTATGCTTCCACCACCACCTATATCATTCCGTATAATGCGCTGTTGCCGGAACTGGCACCGGGACCTGAAGACAAGGTCCGGCTTTCCACTTTTCAATCGCTGGGTTATGTGTTTGGAATTGCGATTGCCTCCAACGCATTTAATGTTGCTGACCTGGTACAAAAACATTTTGGCATCACGTCGCGTCTGGTTGCCCTGCAGTATGCTGTAGCCATCTTTGCCCTGCTGGCAGCGGTTTTCATGGCAATAACGGCGTCGGGCATCAATGAGAAAAAATATTCCGTGAGCAAGCCAAGCGCTGTGCCTATTCGTGCCGCGTTGAAGCAAACACTCACCAATAAGAATTTTCTTTTTTTTATTGTTGCCGATTTTTCCTATTTCATCGGGGTTACGATCATCACGGCGGGTTTATTATTTTTTCTGCGCGTGTTGCTGGGTCTTCCCGAATCCATTGGCAACAGGCTGATGATCACCATGGTGCTTTGTTCCTTCGTTTTCTACCCGGTTGTCAATATCCTGTCTCGCAAAATCGGGAAAAAACCAATCGTTATTTTTTCACTTTTGTTGTTGTCTGTTGTTTTCGCAGGAATTTATTTTCTCGGGAAGTTTGCCATTGATCCAAGGGAACAAATTTACGCACTGATCATTTTGGCATCTTTCCCCGTTGCGTCCCTGAATATTCTGCCGGTCGCCATACTTGCAGAGATCATTGTAAAAGATTCCGCGGACACCGGGCACAACAAAGAAGCCATTTATTTTGCGGTGAGGTATTTTTTTGTAAAGATCGCGCAGACTTTTGGCATTGCATTGTTTGCGATGTTGCTGATTCACGGAAAAGATGTTGGTCATGATTTCGGAATAAGGCTGAACGGGATTTTTGGATTTGTGCTTTGCCTCATTGCGGCCTTGATTTTTTCAAGATTTAAAGAAGTGAGGAACCCGGCTGAGCAAAAATAAATTATCCTGCCTGCCACCGAAATCAGGATAACATGCCGGTTCAGCCATTTCCTATTCCGGCATCCCTTTTCCTTCCGTTACCAATTTGTATAAACTCTGTTTGATATGACCGTCCCACCCCTTTTTACAATCCGCATAACATTCTGCTCCCGGCACCAGGCCTACATGTGTCATGTCAATTTTTGTTGAGCCCTTCAGGTCATTGATCTCAAAGACGACGCTTGTTCCGTTCCATTCGGTTTTGTCATGGAGCCAATGCAGATAACAATCCGTAACGAGCCACACCACTTTTTTACCGGGGACGACTTCAACCAGTTTGAATTGGACAAATGTTTCTCCAAAACGAACGGTAAAGACATCATTGAGCTTTTGTGAGCTGCCGGAAAAATTTTTTGCCCACCATTCCTTTACGCGATTGATGTTGTCAAACGCTTTATTTGCTGTTGTTTTTGCGGTAATTGTCGCATGATAATTATTTGCTTCCATATTATTATTTGTTGATTTTATCATTTGCTATGGCTGCTGATTTTTCAGGCTGATTATCCGGAAATTTCAAAATAGGCCGTCCGTTCACGGACTTTCTTAAAGTCATTCTCTTCTGCCCGGGTCTGCATGCACCGGAACCAGGTCAGACCGGGTTTGAACCATGTTGTGCAGCTTGGATAAGCGTGTCCATTTTAGCCATGTTTTTCTGCCAACCGGTGTTCATCGCGGAGTAGATATCGGCATTTTCCATCCTGCCTGAGTGGTCAAGCAACAGTTCCGTGCCATTGTCTTTCGGGACCAGGGTCCAGGTAACAATGGAGTCAAGGTTGATTTGGCCATCACCGGGACCGGCTTTCCAGGTGTAGGAAAGTTTTCTGAAAGGAACGATTTCCAAAACCTTGCAGTAGATGATACCGTCGAATTCAAACTGCGGAATGGGTTTAATCCTGAATTGAAAATCGTAACCAAGAATTGGCTCAAAATCATTTTCCATCAGCCACTGTGACATCAATTCTGCTTTAGTCAGGTATTCCCAGACTGTTTGGGGAGGCTGAGGGTAAAAAAATTTTTGTGTAATGCTTCTTTGCATAATAGGTAACTTTTAGGTTACTCAAATGTATAGGTAACTTTTGAGTTACCCAAATTTTTTTATTGATTTTTAAAAAATAATTTTTTCCGGGTCCGGGACGGCCGGGTCTGCATATGCCGGTCTCCCTCAGGCGGGAGTGGAAAGGGGTTGAGCGGCGGGACTGATAAACCTTACTCAGGGCTTTGGAGGACGACTGAAAGGTTTCATGGACAAGCCGGCAGCATAATGCATCGGGTGTAGTTATTTAGTCAGCCGATGTCAGCCAAATCAGGATGGAATCAAATCAATCATGGCAATCGCCACCTCGTTCGGAACATTACCTCAGCACATTATTCGGTCTTACATAAATCATTTGCATGACGTTTATGTTGCGCATGACAAAAGCGGCCTCACAGTAAGAGAAGTAATAATTCCATTTGCGAATAAACTGGTCGCTGAAGCCAAGCTCTTTTATATGGGAAATATTGCCGGAGAATTGCTCACGCCAATGAACAAGCGTAGTGGCATAATGCAACCCGATATCTTTGAGATCGACCAGTGTCATGTCTGTCATATTGTTTACTGCCTTATTGATTGCGCCAACTGAAGGCAACAACGAACCGGGGAAAATATATTTTTGGATCCAGTCCACGCCTTTGCGCAGGTGCTCAAAGCGCGAATCAGGACAGGTGATCACCTGCAAAGCGAGTATGCCATTTTTCGTCAGCAGCTCGCTGCATTTTTTAAAATAGACATCCAGAAATGGCGCGCCAACCGCTTCGAGCATTTCAATCGAAACGATCTTGTCAAATTTACCCTGGATAAAGCGATAATCTTTTAACAGGACCTCAACGCTGCCGGTTAAATGCTCCTGCTTAATTTTTTCTTTGGTTAGTTTATACTGTTCTTCAGAAATGGTGGTGGTTGTCACGCGACATCCGTAATTCTTTGCCATGAAGACTGCGTTGCCGCCCCAGCCGCTGCCTATCTCCAATACGTGGTCGCTCGGCTGCAGGTGCAATTGTTTACACAATCTGTCATACTTCGCCAGTTGTGCCTGGGCTAAACTCATGGCATCAGTTTGAAAATAGGCAGCGGAATAGGTCATCGTTTCATCAAGAAATAAAGAAAAGAAATCATTGTTGAGATCATAATGCTCGGCAATATTCTTTTTGGAGCCACTGACGGAATTTATTCTCCTGAAGTGATAAAGTTTATTGGCAAACTTCAGGATGTTCAGCATAAAATTTCTTGTCCTGCTGCCGGAAACGGAAGGAGCATTGTCCACATTGAGCAGGAACCATTGGATGACATGGCTGATGTTTTCGGTTTCCCAATAACCATTCACGTAAGACTCACCAAAACCAATATCCCCGAACAATAAACAATGTTTGAAAAAATGATTATGGCGTATATGCACGCTGGCAACAATATTTTCTTTGCCGTTGCCGAAGGTTAATTCCTCGCCTGAGGGAAGGATAAGATTCAGTCTCCCCAATTGCATTTTTGAAAGAAGCGACAGCACCGTTCTTTCATAAAAACTTTTTTTGCCAGCAACGGATAAAATGATCGAATTTGACATGCTCAGTGTGATATCAAATCAGGTTTTAGGTTTATATTTTCTATATACGTCCTTCTGTAAATTTTGGTTTGCGGATTTTGGATGATAAGGAATTTTTTTCAACCACAACAGCAAGGCATTCCAATGAATTAAGGTAATGACTTTTACGGTAATTAAGGGAAAACGAATGGAATATTTTAACAGGTTGATGCCGGAAAATGATCTGCGGCTGCCCGTGAGTGTGCTGATGAAAAACCGCTTGCCGTCTTTGTAATCGTCAATTTTCATATTCAGTTTTTCACCGGGGACGGCGAGGTTGAACTCGAAATCCGTGTCGTGGTCAATAAAGGGAGAAACATAAAAATATTTTTTTGTATTCAGCAGGAATTTGTTTCCTGATAAGTTTTCTTTACCGAGGAGGAAGACCTTCATCTCGCGAAAAGTATTGCTGATTTCCGCGATGCAGCAAATGACCTCGCCTTCCCCGTCAAAACAAAAATAAAAGGAAACGGGATTGAAGTTGTAGCCGAGCACGTTCAGGTTGGTGAGCAACATGATTTTTCCGCCATGCAGGTCAATTCCATGCAGCAATAAATAAGCAAGAATATGCTGCTTGGTTGTTTTTGATCCATCCGGGTGTTCAGCAGGCAATTGCAAATGTTCCTGATCCCGAAAATTGAAAAAATTGAACCGGTTATGGCTGAACATCAAAAATCTCCTGTTCAGTAAAGCCATTTCATCCAGGTCAATATAAAACATGAATACGCCGTAGTGAAACCGGTGCGGCTTTGGCGCCAGCCGGTTATGCATCACCGTTGCTCGGTACAGGCAGCTATTCATCTTCAATGTTTATGCGATGTTGAGAAATGTTCATGTGTCCATTTTTTGCAAATGACGCGACTACGGTGATTGTACCGGTCACAGGCTGTCGTTTGTCCACATCCGGATAAAAGGCTTTCCGGATTGTCTTATGGAACCAAAAGATCATACAGTTCCACGGCACTGGCATAGGCATCTTCATGGAAACCGTATTTAAAATAACTGCCGCAATAATACAATACGCCCTGCCGATTTAATTTGTGCAATTCTTTTTGCGCCGCTACCGCTGCCAGATCAAATAAAGGATGCTCGTACTCAATCTCTGTGATAAATTTATTTCTATTAATTGAACCGGGCAAGACATTGATGGAAACAAAATAATTTTTCTTTTTTGAAACTTGCTGGAGGCTGTTCATCCAGTAGATGGTCGTGGGAACCAGCATACCGTCTTTTTCCTCCACGCGGTAGTTCCAGCTGCTCCATGTTTTTTTATTTTTCGGCATCACGGTTTCGTCTGTATGAACCGTCGCCACATTTTTCTGATACCGGAAAGGCGATAATAATTGTAGTTCCATGTCTGTTGGCTTAGGCAGGATGCGCAGGGTCTGATCGGCGTGGGACGCAAAGATTACTTTATCGAATGGATGCGTTTTCCCGTCGGCTGTTTCAACGACAGCTTTCTTATCTTCCCGGGTGACTTTTGTCACGGCATTATTCAGTTGAATTTTTTCTTTGAATGGTTCGATCAATAGGTCGCGGTATGACCGGCTTCCGTTATGCAGGGTGTACCATTGATGTTGCGTATGCAACCCCAGGAATCCATGATTTTTAAAAAAACGAATTAAAGTCATGGCGGGGAAATCGAGCATCCTTGCCATCGGTGTTGACCAGACCGCCGAACTCATCGGTATTAAATATTTCCAGAGCATGTCCCTGCCAAAGCCCAATTCATCGACAAATTCCTGCAACGAATGTTTTTGATAAGCCGGATCATCCAATCGTTTTATGGCTTCTTTGTTAAAGCGCGCAATTTGTCTCAGCATGTTGATGTAGCGGAAACTGAATATATTTTTCCGCTGTGCAAATAATCCATTCAGACCTGAGCCGCAATATTCCAAACCATCCGGAACATATTGCACACTAAAGGACATGGTTGTTTTTTTTATGGGCGCATTGATCTGTTTAAAAAGATTGCAAAGATTCGGGTAGGTGGCAAAATTAAAAACCATGAACCCGGTATCTATGAAAACCGGTTTTCCGTCTTCATCTGCGGCGATGGTATTGGTATGACCGCCAACGTAATCATGCTGTTCGAAGAGGGTGAGGTCGAATGTCTTTTGCAACAGATGCGCACAACCCATCCCGGCAATTCCTGTTCCTATTATGGCTAATTTCTCCATCAGCGTGTAACCGAGTTGATAAAATGTTCAACGGCATAGGTTGTTTGTTGTCCGCCGGGGCCATTGATGTTGTAATCGCAGCCATGCGTTTCAAAGGGCAAACTCAGCAGGTAGTTCTTTACATGGACCCCATCTAATTTTTTGTGGAGGTGTTCACTGTGCCGGGGCGATACGAGCACGTCATTTTCACCGTGAATGATCAGGGTGGGAGGAGACCCTTCATTCACATATTCCAGCGGCGAACTCTCTTTGAATTTGTCCGGCACCTCATTATATAAACCCCCAAAATAGTCTCTGTAAACCTGGTCGGTATTCATCACCAGATCATTTCCTTTTATCCCGGCACCCCAAACCATATCTGCAGGACCATAAAAAGAAATCGCGCCTTTGATGTTTTTATCATGAAAGCGGTACGCGGATGTCAGGGCTATCTGGGCGCCTGCCGAACGGCCAAGCAAAACGACATTGCCGGTATCAATGTTTAATCGCCTGTGGAATTTGTTCAGAAAATGAATCAGGTCCTTAAGGTCATCAACAGCGGCCGGAGATTGGTATTTAGGTGCCAGACGATAATTCATCGCCACGACATTATATCCCTTGCGCGCGAGGTAATGGTTGAGGGATGGCAGTTGTCTGCTATCCCCGTTTTCCCAGGAGCCGCCGTGGACGACAATGACAACGGGTGAAACATGGGTATTGACAGCAGGGTAATAGTCAAAAGTCAATGTATCGTTTGGCAACATTTTATAAATGATGGGTTGGTATTTTACCTGGTCGGCGCCAATGCCTGTAAACATATCGGCAAAGCTGAAAGGCTCCCGCAACTCATTTCCCTTTGCAGAGGGAAATACCGCCGTCAATGCTGCTGCTATTTTTGATTCGTTTGATAAAGCAGAGATTATGGGAAGAGAAAATAATGCGCAGGCGATAAGACTGAGCACCAGGATCGCCAATCTGTATTTCCTGAAAAATAACCCCAGTACAAAAAATAAAAGAGCGAGTCCGGCAAAAACGTAAGGGAAATTGGTGATCGCTACGTCAGCCATCCACAGAAAATGCGTCGGCGGTCTGACAATGACCAGCAGGGATGTCAGCAGCAGCAGGATGGAGATGATTAAACGTATCATGATTATTTTTTTGTAAATAAATAATGACTCACCATCCATTCATCACCATCATTGTATTTCCACAGCTCGGCGCAGGCCATAAAAAATATGCGCCAGTAAACCCACCATTTCAATGCATGCTTTTCACCGTAAGTTTTTGCAAATAGCGGGATGATCTCTTTTTTATGGGCATCCATATTTTTCAGCCAGGCTTCGGATGTCTTGTTGTAATGAAGCCCGCTGACATGCCAGTGCTTCTCAACAGGAATTTCGTCATCAAAATAAAACAATAAATGATCTCCGGGCATAATGCCGCCGGTAAAAAAATACTTACTCATCCAATCCGTCTCATCGTTTTCTTCAAACCGGTAACTGAATTCCTTATGGGTGAACATATGGACAAACAATTTCCCATTCTTTTTTAAGCAGGAGGAGATTTTTTTCATCAGTTGTTCATAGTTGCGCATGTGCTCAAACATCTCAACGGAAATCACCCGGTCAAATCTTTTGTCCGTCTTGAATGTATTCATGTCTGCAGTAATTACTGCCAGGTTTGACAGGTTGCGTTGCTCTGCCTGCTCGTCAATATATAGTTTTTGCGTCCGCGAATTGGAGACGACCGTAAAGTTACTCCGGGGAAATTGCGCAGCCATAAACAATGATAATGATCCCCAGCCACAACCCAGTTCCAGTACCTCTTGTCCGTTTGTTAATTCAGCTCTTTGTGTAGTCAGCAGCAACATATCCTCTTCAGCCTGGTCAACATCACTGACGCCATCTTTCCAATAGCCGCTGCTGTATTTTAAATGCCTGCCCAAACAATATTGAAAAAATGCAGTCGGGACTTCATAATGCTGTTCATTGGCGTCAAGGGTATGTACCGCAATGGGAGAATCCTTTAACGCGGTTATGAATTCCATCAGGTGTTGTTGCTGGCATTCCGTGGACGGTTTTTTTTCATCCCGCAATCTTTGCCTAAGTAATTTTCTTATGCCTGCGCGAATGATTGAATCCGGTATTTTATTTTTTTCAAGCAGAGATTGATACCACATAAGGCTCTTTCCCCTGACCGGGGATTTTATACAATGAGGGTTGTCATTTAATTTTCAAATGTCTGACATTTTTTTCAAGCAATTTATTTCTTAACCTCCCCTTTGGGGGAAGCGGGAAACCACGGAATAAAAACACTTGTCGAATGCTGGTAGGCGCGGTACAAATCGCCTTTGCTGCGGATGGATTGTTCTTCTGTCATCGGGATTCCCGTGACTTTAAAAATCAAATAGCCAATGGCCAAAGGACAAACGATGGTGATCCAGCCGAATGGGCTGGGGAGGGCAAAGATCAGCACACTTATCCAGATCATCAGTTGAAAAAAATAATTCGGATGGCGGGAATAATGCCACAATCCGGATGAGCATACTTTTCCTTTATTCGCCGGATCTTTCTTAAATTGTTTTAATTGAAAATCGGAGACGCCTTCGCCCGCGATGGAAAGGAGCCACAAGGCAGCGCCCGCATATTCCACCACAGAGATGGCAGGACGCTTATTTGCCGCTATAATAAAATAGGGAAGCGCCAGCAGGACATTGCTCAGTGCCTGCGATTGAAAAAAGAAAAAGAATTTCAGGTGAATGCCCCTGCTCCATTCCTTGCGCAATTGTTTGTATCGCCCCTCTTCAACGTCAAGATGAGAAAAAACGCGCGCTGATAAATACAAACCCAGCCTGAGACTCCATAGCAACGCCAATGCACATACGATAGTTTTTCTGGTTTCATTGCCATCGGCTGAAAAATAGATAATGACCGCGATCACCGCAAAATTAAAGGCCCAAAAGACATCCACCACACTGTAGTTGTGCAGGGAGGTTCCCCAAATCCAGATGACCACCATGATGCTGCAAACGGCAGCCAGTGAAACCAACACGGGATGAATGAATGAATCCATGCCATAAATTACGTAAAACAAACGATTCCCGGATTTTGAGCCCGGGGAGGAATAACTGCTTTTTTATCTCAAATACGGTGGTGGTCTGCCCGCCATTTATTTATGGCTTCCTTGACCGCTTTGGGACTCAGGTTTTCATTAATGGCTTTTTTAGAAAGGGTGACATATTCTGAATCATCTGCAAAACGCAAGGCGATGAGCTGGCCCTTTGTAAGACGTGTATCAGGCTCTTTCCCCGTCAATTTCAGACTCCTGGCATTTTCTTCCGCGCGAATGATTCTGTCCTGATTTCCGGTAGCAAATTGACGTACAAAGACGAATAACAGACCGAGAGCCATTGCTGCCGGGAGCGAGAACACCGTTTGCAGGGTTATCCCGGCTGTTGCCAGTAAAACAATAGAAATGACCAGGGCTGCTGCAATGACAGCAAGTGTGATGATGTGAAAACCGACAAGGATTCTTGAATGGTTTTTAAAATTTTGTTCCTCCATGGATCTGGTTTTTTATAATTGCGGAAATCATTCCCAGGTTCTTTTCAACCGGATGACGCGTAATTTATCGAGTAATAAAATAACCGGGTAGGTCGGATCAAACTCATACCACTTTTTTGCGAAGTTGATGCTGTTTGCGCTTTTGTGGTGGTTATTCTGCATGAGTTCGCCCATTAAAAAAATATCAACCGGAACGGTGTTTTTACTGTGATCGGTGTTGTCAAAATTGGAGTAACCATATTTATGTCCGCACCAGTTGACCAATGCGCCATGAATGGGACTCATAAAAAAATGAATGGGTAATAATAAAAACATCCACCAGTGCGTAGCGAACAGGATGTAGAATGCGATATAACACAAACCAAAAAAAATGCGCAAAGCCCATGAGTTGCTGATTTTGTCCATAAAAGGCCATTCGGGATAATTGCCGCGAAAAGCTTTTTCCGGTTCGACGCCATGTTTGGCATAATCCAGGTAAATTTCTTTAGTCCGCATCGTCATGTGCCAGACGTCTTTAAAAAAATGCGGGGAGTGCGGATCTTTTTCCGTGTCGCTGTATGCGTGATGCATGCGGTGCATGATGGCATAGGCGCGGGGATTCAGAAAAGAGGATCCCTGCATGATCATCGTGAAGCTGTAAAAAAAACGCTCCCAGAATTTATTCATCGTAAACATTTTGTGAGATGAATAGCGGTGGAGAAAAAATGTCTGTGAGAAAAGAGATAAAAACCAATGTGCCAGAAAGAAAATGAGAATTGCCATATTTATTGAGCTCTTTTATTTTTATAGATACGAAACGAGTGTTCTTATAGATTAAAAGGCAGGCGAAGGTAATCCCTTATAGTCAAATTAATTGAAAATTATCTGACAATAATCATAACTATTTGGTAAAAATTTTTATTAAAAATTTTGCAGTAGCATTGTAAGCTTAATGCTGAAGCGCAAAATCATCCGCGGACTTTCTGCCACGACGCTGCAACTGGTAATTAATCAATTGTTCGGCGTGCTGATTTTTTATATTTTATCGCGCGAGTTGACCAAAAATAATTTTGGTGAACTGAACTGGACCCTGGCTGTTCTGCTCACCGCTTTTAATTTGCTTTCTTTCGGAATGGATCAGATGCTGGTAAAAAAAATTGCTGCGGGCGGAAACAGGTCAGCACTTCTTTCCTTGTATGTTCTTCACACCCTAATTGCAGGAGCATTGTTTTACGGGTTGCTCTTTTCAGCCTCCCTGATATTCCCGGAATTTTTTGTTCGTCATCATTTATTGCTGCTGATCGGTATCGGTAAACTGCTGTTGTTTTTTTCAACACCGTTCAAACAACTGGTCACCGGGTTGCAAAAATACAACTGGCTTTTGTACATGTCTGTTTGTTCGAGCGTTTTGCGGGGATTGGTTTTACTATTTATTTCATTTCACGGAAATATATCTATCCAAACGGCAGTAATCATTTTTATCGGGGGCGATGCGATGGAATTACTGGTTTGTTTCATCATCAACAACAACCTGGTTAAACCGGGAAAATTTTATACATGGAACAGGCAGGAATATGTACAGCTGCTCAGAGAGTCATTGCCGCAGGTCGGCGTGGTGATATTTACTTCCGCCATTGCAAGATTTGATTGGATCTTTATTGGTCTGTTCGTGTCAGATGTAAAACTTGCCGAATACAGTTTTGCCTATAAGATATTTGAGATCACCACCCTGCCGCTGCTGGCCATTGCGCCCCTGCTGGTTCCGCTATTCACCATTTTTTTTCAGCAGCAAAAAGAAAATAATCCGATGTCATTGCACAATGTGAAATTATTATTAAGAATGGAAATGGTCATAGCCGCCCTGACGGCTTTACTGCTCAACCTGCTGTGGATCCCGGTCATAGACCCCGTCACGCAAGGGAAATATGGCGCAGTGAATATGCACACCATTTTTATTTTGTCTTTATGCATTCCCGTATTATACCTCAATAATTTTTTGTGGAGCATTCATTTTGCCAAGGGCAGGCTGAGAGCGATATTTTACATTTTTGCGATCACTTTTTCGGTCAATATCCTGGGGGATATTTTTTTAATTCCGCGCTGGAAGAATGAAGGGGCGGCATGGGCATTTATCATCGCGGTTTTTGTTCAGGCCGCTTTATACCTGCGTACAACCGGTCTTCCCTGGTTAAAAAATTGCTGGGTGTCTTTGCTGCTCTGTTCGGCCAGCGCTGCGATCAGTGGAATAGCAAGCCGGTATTTTTTTTGGAGTGATTGGATGATAATCAGTTTTGCCCTGATCACCTACCTGTTGTTCCTTGCCGCCACCTTTCAATTAAAAAGGAGCGACCTCAGCGAAATAAAAGCTTTTTTTAAGCAATGATTTATCACGCTGTCAAATGATTATTAAATGATTACAGGCAACCTTACCGGGTTTGATGCGTATTTAATTAATGAAGCCTGTTCGTTCTGAACGGCTAAGTGTTACTTTCTTTCCACCATTCAATTTTTACACAAAAAAATGACGATGAACACTAAGACAGGTGTTCCACCAATACGATTATTCTTAAATAAGGTTGACTGGCAGCTTTTGACTTTTTTGCTTTTGTTCCTACAGGTCAAACTGGTCATAAAAGTCGCCGGCATTTTGCTTATTTATTTATGGCATTGGAATTTTCGCTTTGGTTTCAACATGAAAAACCCGAGGCTTCCGCTTTTTTATCCGGTCATTATGGGAATCGCCCTGATTGGTTTGCTGGTAAACGGAAGTCTTCCAACCATCAGGTATGATCTTGTCTTTATTACAGGCATTTGTTTTTGGATTTTGTGCCTGCTCGCCATACACCAGGTAAAATTATTGGTGGACAGACAGGATGCGGAAAAAATCAATCAAACCATCACGGTGTTTTTTCTGCTTAATGCCCTTGTTTCTGTAATCATGCTGGTGATCATCGTGCTGAAAACGGGCGCGCTCAATCCCTATTTATACCAGGGAGAAAATCAAAAATATTTTATCAGCACGGGCGATTACATTAAAGGAATTCCCTTTGACACCTCTACCACCAATGCCATGCTCAACGCTTTTGGCGTGATCTATTTTCTATCGAAAAGGAATGCGGGCATGGTTTTGTTATGCATGCTCATTTTGATACTTACTGCCAGCAATTTTACCAGCATTTTGGTATTGATTGCTTTTAGCGGGTTATTCCTCTTCAGATCGGACAGGAATCAAAAAAGTGTAATGCTGGTTTGTTTTTTCATGCTTGTTATTTTTTTAGGAAAAATATCTCCGCAAAATGATGATTATGTTGCTGAGGTGTTTAAAAAATTTATACCAAAGGAAATACCTCAGCAGAAAAAAAATGATCCTGGGGTGCAGGTGGCGGGCACAACGAATGAAAAATCAACCTCTCCGCGGTCTGCATATACGGACACCGCTAAAATGATGATGGTTCAGCAGGTGGTCACCTCATCGGCCGTCGCGGGAAAACCTTTGATCGTGGCTGCCATCAGGGCAAATACAAGACCTTTTATTCCTTCACCCAATATCAACTCGGCCTCCTATCAGCAAAAAAATGACACGACAGATTTTCAAAAAAGACTATTTCGATATATAGATGATCATGAAAATAATTTGGCGTTTTCATCCAGGTCAAATAAAGGCCCGCTTTTGCCGCCAGGTAAGATTGTTGCCTGTCAGCAAACGGTGGGCTTCATGCAATCGCACCCGACAAAAATATTTTTTGGAGATGGTATTGGAAATTTTTCTTCCAGGCTCGCCTACCGGGCAAGCGGTTTTCAGCCCGGAGGAGGATACCCTTCCCATCTCAGGTATATCAGCCGGGATTTTCTGACCAATCATTTTGACCTTTACCTGTATTTTTTCACCAGGCAAAAAGAACTGCACTCGATCATCAACACGTCAGACTCTGTGTATGACCAGTTGCTTGCTGAATACGGGATTTTCGGACTCCTCGCCTTTGCCATTTTGTATGCGGGGTTCTTTATCAGAAAGACATATAATAGCGTATATGCGTTGACGTTAGTACTTGTGCTTTTGGGAGCTTTTGCGGCGGGATATTGGTTTGAACAATTGTCGATTGTTGTTTTTTTTGAATTGCTGATGTTTTTAAATATTAAAGAAGAAGAAAAAAAGAAGCGGGCGATTTATGCGTAATGATGCCATTAAAATCAGTGTACTGATGCCGGCCTACAATGCCTCCAGTTATATCGGCAGGGCAATCGAATCGGTATTAAACCAAACTTTTCCTGATTTTGAATTGCTCATCATAGATGACGGTTCTACGGACAATACTGCTGACATCGTGGGCAGTTTTACAGATGAGCGCATTGTCCTTATCCGGCAGAAGAACCAGGGAATTGCCATGGCTTTAAATGCGGGGTTGCGCGCGGCACGTGCAGAATATATTGCGAGATTTGATGCAGACGATGTCTGTTACCCGAACCGGCTTGACATGCAGTACGCATTCATGGTCAGCCACCCTGATCATGTTGTGGTGGGTTCCGATGTGGATTACGTGGATGTTGACGGTCATTTTATTTTTGCTCACCAGGCGCCTGCCTATACCAACCGGCAGATCAAGAATCTGCCTTATTCGGTTTGTCCTTTTATCCATTCCAGTGTGCTGTTCAGGAAATCCATTATTCCCGATGGCGGATATAACCGGCATGCACATACGTTTGAAGATCATTTTTTGTGGCTGCAGGTCATGAACCAGGGAAAATTCCACAATCTTTCCCAATCATTGATGCAGGTAAGGCTAAATCCACAGTCATTGACGATTGACGAAAAGTGGAGGACAAGGCAATTTATTTCTGTAAAATACGGCGCGTTGGAAAAATTGAGTATCGCATCATACGAAGGTGAAATCTTACTGGCTATTTTAAAAAAGCAGGATAATAAAAAAATCAAAACAGGATCCTACCATGCGCTGCTTGCAAAAAAATGGCTTTGGAATAATTATGAACCGTCGCGGGCAAGACAAAATATAAAAAAAGCCATTTTGCTGAATCCGTTCCATTTGGATAATTACCTTGTTTTAGGCGTGAGTTTTTTACCGCGCCACATGATCTCAAAAATATACACGACGCTAAAAACAACATATCGTGCGGAGCCTGCCGGCGGGGGACTGATGAATGAAGAACAATTACAATATTAAATGGCTGCAGCAAAAAAAATAAAATTGTTCGTTGATGCCCATGTGTTCGACAAAGAATTCCAGGGAACGCAGACATTTATCCGCGGCTTATACAAAGCGCTGGTGGAAAAATATGCCGCTGAATTAGACATTTATTTTGGCGTGTGCGATGTAGACCGGTTTGCTGCAATCCTCCCCTTCATTTCTCCTTCGCGGATATTGCCATACAAAAAACGAAATGCTAATTTCCTGAGGCTGGTTACCGACATACCTTGCTACATCCGGAATCATCGGTTCGATTTTGCTCATTTTCAGAATATTTCGATGCAAAAGACCGGCAGTTGCCAGACAATAATCACCCTGCATGACATTATTTTTAATGATTTTCCCAATGATTTTCCGCTGATTTACAGAAAGGCGAGAAATGTGCTGTTCAGGAGAAGCATACACCGCGCTGCCATCAAAACTTCGGTATCCACGTATTCCCGCGACAGGATTGCTGAGCGCTATAACATTTTGCCTCAGCATATCCATGTTGTTCCCAATGCGGCCAATGATATGTTGCCTCACTGCTCGCTGTCAAAAAAAGAAGCTGCCCTGCAGATCAGGGAGAAATTTGGGATAGAAAATTTCGTCTTATGCGTGAGCAGGATAGAACCGCGAAAAAATCACCTGTTGTTATTGGAAAAATATTTGAAACTGGAATTATTCAAAAAAAATATCCCCCTGGTTTTTGTGGGAAAAAAATCACTTGACGTTGTTACGCTTAGCCGGTGCCTCAATGACCTGACGGAAGAACAGAAAAAAATGGTTCACTGGTATCAGCAGGTGAGCCGGGAAGATTTAACCGTGTTATACAAAGCCTGTATGCTTTTTGTTTATCCCAGCAAGGCTGAAGGGTTTGGCATTCCGCCGTTGGAAGCGATCACCTGCGGCGCGCCCGTGTTGTGTTCAAATGTCTCTGCTATGAAGGACTATTATTTTTTTCAGCCATACATGTTTGATCCCGGCGATGAAAAGGATTTTGAAACCAAATTGAATGATACCATTCATAACCTCCCTGATGAAAACTTTATCATGCGGGCCGCTGATCAGGCTTCCCACAATTATTCCTGGCAGCACAGTGCAGATATTTTCTATAACCTTTTAAAATCACGCAAACCATGCGGTCACTGAAAATCGCCATAATAGGAACCCGCGGAATCCCGAATAATTACGGAGGTTTTGAATATGCAGCCGAGAAACTCTCCGCCGGTCTGGTGGTGCGCGGACACGAAGTCACCGTGTATAATTCGCATAATCATCCCTACCGGGAAAAATCCTGGAACGGGGTGCGGATTGTGCATTGCTATGATCCGGAGCATATGATTGGTCCCGCCGGCCAGTTGGTCTATGACCTGCATTGTATCAAGGATGCCCGGCGTCGCCATTTTGATGTGATCCTGATGATGGGTTATACCAGCAATGCGGTTTGGGGGAAACTGTATCCTGCAAAAAGCGTGATCATCACCAATATGGATGGAATAGAATGGAAAAGGGAAAAGTATTCCGGACCTGCCCGGCTTTTTTTAAAACATGCGGAAAAACTGGCGATCAGGCATAGTGATTTCTATATTGCTGATTCGGTTGTCATCCAAAATTACCTGCGTGAAAAATACAACGTCACCCCGGAATACATTCCTTACGGAGCGGACATGCCCCAGGACGGTGACTCGGAATCTTCAGCATGTCTTTACGGGAAAAAGCAAAGGCATTATTTGTTGATGGCAAGGATGGAACCGGAGAATAATGTGGAAACCATCCTCGAAGGTTTTCATCAGAGTAATTCAAAAAAAAATTTTATTGTGATTGGTCACGCTGAAAACCGTTTTGGAAAATATCTTGTTAACCGGTTCAAAAAGGATACCCGAATTGAATTTGCCGGATCCATATTTAATCCTCAACGGGTGAATCACCTGCTTGCAAGAGCATATATCTATTTTCACGGACATAGTGCCGGAGGAACAAACCCGTCGCTGCTGCAGGCGATGGCAAACGGGGCGTTGATCGCTTCCCACAACAATAAGTTTAACCAGGCTGTATTGCAAAATGATGCGTTGTATTTTTCTGATCACCAGGATGTGCAACACATTATTGATAGCACAAGGGTTGGTGTCAATGAAGAAAAGATGATCAACAACAACCTGAAAAAAATCAATCATGAATTTAACTGGGAAAATATTATTGACCGGTACGAAGAATTTATTTGTGCCTGCTATCTAAAGATAAATCATTGAGAAAATTATTTGTCATAAAGGAAAATCTCGCTGACAAAATAACCTATTATCACCTGGCGCTGTTTGGGATCAGTTTGCCATTTGATTCTTTGTACAGCCGTGTTATTTTGCTCAGCCTTTCCATACATACCCTCATCCACCTCAAAAAGCCACAGCTTGCCAGGCTTAAGGACAGAAAGATTTTGTTTCTCACTGCTCTATTTGGTTTATCCCTGATCTGTGCTGTTTATACCATCAATAAGGACCAGGCAGTCTCTGATTTGACGGCAGAACTCGCTATACTCATTTTCCCTTTATTTTTTGCCCTCACCACTTTGGATGTTCCAAGATATAAAAATAACCTGCTGACTTTTTTCACCGCAGGGTGTTTTGTTACCGTCGTTTATCTATACCTGAATGCGATGCAGATCATACAATTCTATCACCTGCCCTTTTCATTTTTATTTTCTGACAGTTTTTTAAATCATCATTTTACCGAACCGATTGCCATGCATGCAACCTATTTTTCGATGTATGTTGCCCTGGCATTGTTTTTTTTACTTGAGCAATGCATGCGACAACGGGTACTTTCTGTAAGAATCTTACTGGTCTTTTGCGTGTTGATTCTTCTCGCGGCCCTGATCCAACTGGCGTCACGTGCAGTTTGTATCGCGGTGATAGCAAGTGTTTGCTTTGCATTCCCGCTGCTTGCGTTCAACAGAAAGTCAGGATTGAGATTTGCCGTCACTTGCGCATTGCTGTTAGCCGGGATATTAACGGTGGCTTTTACCAACGACTATTTAAAGAGAAGATATCTGGATGAGCTGGAAAGTGACCTGGGTGTCAGGACCTCCCATGAAGGAAGAACTGTTCGCTGGGAAGCCATTGGTGAAGTGATTCTGAAAAGGCCGGTCATTGGCTATGGGACGGGATCAGAAAAAGATGTGCTAAAAGAAAAATACCTCGATAAGAAGCTATACACATCTTACTTTTTTGGAATGAATACACACAATCAATACCTGGGTTACCTGTTGAGAGGCGGCATGTTTGGGTTGTTGGTGTATTTGGTTACGCTTGGTTTTGGGTTTTATTCGGCAATAAAAGAAAAAGATATGTTGTTTTTGG
>Ga0070731_10002376_pt1 | contig 18049 bp, 13 predicted proteins | sample Coa_R1_2_FD_66448 | JGI IMG/M metagenome (GOLD analysis project Ga0070731, IMG submission 66448) | Surface soil microbial communities from Centralia Pennsylvania, which are recovering from an underground coalmine fire - Coalmine... | ecosystem: Environmental > Terrestrial > Soil > Unclassified ...
CCTGGGTCGGCTTAAAGGGCACTGTCGTGTCTTTGCCGCACTGCGAGCAAGTAGCACGGGTTTCGACTCTGTGGAACCGGGGTCTCTCGGGAACCGCACCCAGCACTGCAAGCCGTTTCGCTTTGCAGGTTTTGCAGCGCTTTGGCTCATTCTTGAACTGCTTGTCGTGGAAGAAAAGCTGTTCTCCGGCGGTGAATAGAAAGTCTGTACCGCAGTCGATGCACTTGAGAATCTTGTCCTGAAATTCCATTGAGGGTCTCCCTTCGCTCAGCTGCACACCTCGGCTGGGCGGTGTTGTCCACCACCGGGCGCAGGAATGCGCAGACCGTTACCTTCATCCCCTCATTGAAAAACTGCGGAACAGCCCCTGGATTCGGCCCACCATGCCAGGAGGGCATGGTTTACAACTTGTGCCGCAAAGTTCCCCACAACATCCCTTTGCGGCTAAGAAAAGGAAAGAGGCCGCATTACCCATCGCGGCCTTGCTGACCACTCTTGTTCTTTACGCCCTTTCTTTCGGCTGCACTTGCGCGCCAAAGCTTCTTTCACACGCTTCTTCTCGCCGGGTGTCAGATAAAAAGAGTGGCGCTTGACCTCCTTGATGACGTCTTCCTGCTGCACCTTGCGTTTGAAACGGCGCAATGCATTTTCAAGGGACTCGCCCTCTTGCAACCTGACTTCCGCCAACGAAACTACACCCCCAAACTGATCCCCCTTGGGACTGGATAGTTATTGCAAAGGTTCACCTTACAAGTCAAGAAAAGTTAATGTATACATCCACTGCGGCGATAGACCATCCGACCGGTCGTTTAGAAACTCAGCCTTGTCGCAAGTTGAATCTGTCGGGGAGGATAGGAATTCATGATCTTTATGGGATTGGACGGTACCTGATAATGTCCGGGGAAATAATTGATTCCAATGCTGTTGCTGATTTTCTCAAAATATGCCGTATCGCTCTCCAAGCCATCTTCCGTGATTTGCACCAGACCGTTATCCCGATTGAACAGATTGAAGGACTCCGCAATCAAATCTAACTTGAGGCGATCGCGCACAAAAAGTCGCCGTGTGAGCCGCAAATCCATGGAAGCATAGTCAGGGCCGAAGAAAGAATTTCGCGCAGCGCCGGGCAGGCGATCATTCATGTCGTTGCCATCCTGATTTGGATCACCCGAGACCATTACATTCACAGGTCTGCCGCTGCCGAACGTATAAACTCCCGCAAGCTTCCAATCGTTGAAGATTTTGCCCAGAGATTCCTGACCCCGATGAAACGGCCGCGGCTCAGCAATCCAGGAAAATACGAACCGCTGGCGCTGGTCCGTCACGCTGTTACCACGTTCGGTGTTCGGCGCATACGAATTCTGAACGAGTGCAGGCCGGCCGGCCACCAAGGCGTCCTGGCCATCGTCAATCGCATGGGCGTACGTATAAGCAAGCCGGATATACACACCGCTCGTCATCTGACGACGAATGGACAACGTTCCCGCGTGATAAACGCTGGAAGCCGCACTTTCGAAAACGTCAATGGCGCCGAGTTGCGGAATCGGGCGGGCGAGCGGATTAATGCACGGCGGCCATGGGCAAGTGAATGAAGGAACCATTTGCCACGTCGCAAACGATGGAACGTCGTAATAGGTTCCGAGGAAGTTCACTCCTGAACTGTCATAGACGGGATATTCCACGTTGACGGGCGGCGGCAGATTCACATCGCGCGCCCGAATCAAATCTATGCCATGTGCGTACATGTAAGAGGCGCCTACAGCGATCCGGCGGGCAACTTCACGTTCCATCCCCAGGCTCGCTTGCTCGACTTTCGGAGTTTTGAAATCCGCTGAAAAGGAGGAGATCCCCGCTTGCGCGAATTGTGCGAGGTTCCTCGGCAGAGAACAGTTATCTGCACTCAACGGGCAGTTGACCACAGGATTCGGGTATTGCGGGAAGACCTGGTGATCGTAATAGTCAGAATTGTCCAGGAACAGATTTTGGGATGCAATCCCGTTATCGGTCGCAATCGTCGATGTATAAATCTGCGGGATACGCGTATAAAACCAGCCGTATCCGCCGCGAATCACCAGCGGCCGCACATTCCCCAAGGAGTAAGCCCAGCCAACGCGAGGGGCAAAGTTGTACGGTTCGTAAGGAATCTTGCCGGAATCCGGCCAAAGAGGATTTGTGACCAACCCTTTGCGCGTGAACGTCTGCAAATCGTAGCGAGCGCCCAGACTCAGTGCCAGATGATTCGTGACTCGGATCGAGTCCTGCGCGAACCCGGCATATTCGTTCGTGTCCGGATGCGAAACCGCAGTGCCAAAGTTCTGAATGTAATACTTCGGTACCTGGTGTGCGTAGGCGCGCAACGGGGTCAGTTCCAGTCCAGCTTCCATGGGCGCGAAGGTGAACGGATTTACTTTGATTGGATCGAATATGTATTCTCCGCCGGATTGTGAGGGGAAGAAATTGTAGATCCACGTAAGCAGGGCATCGCCGCCGAACTTCCAGGAATGCCGCCGGCCTTCCAGGCTGATTGTTTCCGTTATGTGAAGGCGATGTTCGCGGGTCTGCCGCGGAAGAATGGAGGATCGGCCAAACCCGTCGATCACATCCTCAATTCGGGTGAGCGGATTGCTGCTGTTGCTGGTTGATTGCTGCAGATCGCGCGAGAATTGCGCGCGCAGATGACTGATCAGCTTCCAGGAAAGCGCGCTGGTCAAGGAAATCGACCCACTCTCGGTCGCGACTTGCTCCTGGCCATTATCGCTGGTGGCGAAGGTCGTCAGCGGACTCGCCGGATCAAGGAAAACGTTGTTTTGTCCCCAGTATCGCGACGTACTCAGGCGAGCGGATAAAGCTTCGTGTGGCGTGAGAGCGACGTCGAGTTTGAGAAATCCTGCGTTCCCCAGCATGCGGGCAGGGTACGAACCAGCAAGACCAGTCAACCTGTTTGCCGTAGCGAATACCAATCCCATGTCGCTGTCTTCGTAATCACCGGGAGTATACGGCCCCAGACCGGGCACCGGAGTCACTTGCGAACTTCCATTCAAAAATCGAACGACGATCGGGACATGAAAAATGTGCTGGTCAAATCCGGCGAAGAAAAACGTGCGGTTCCGCTGGATGGGCCCGCCCAACGTGAATCCGAACTGCTGCTGTTGCTGCTGCGGCTTAAAGTCCAGATAAGGATGGGTGGCCCCAAATCCGCTGTCGCGCAGGAAATAGAAGTCGCTGCCATGAAGTTGATTCGATCCCGATTTAGTTACCACGTTGACCACAGCGCCTCCGGAGCGTCCTAGCTCGGCGCTATAGGTATTGGAGGAAACGCGAAACTCCTGCACAACTTCATTCGAGAACTGATACGGAGCGCGATACCGCCCGCGGGCTTCCGAAAAGAACGCATTATTGTTGTCCGCACCATCGACGAGATAACTCGACTGAAAGCCCCGAATACCGCCAAAAGCCAAATCTCCATTCGATCCCGAGGTCATGCCGCGCGGGTCTTGCGTCACGCCGGGCGTCATCAGGGCCAAATCTGTGAAACGGCGACCATCGAGCGGCAAGTCATCGATTGCTCGCGTCTCGATCCACGACGACACGGCTGTTGCCTGGGAATCAACGGTGGGGGGCGCACCCGAAACCGTAACCTCCTCCTTCGCCCCAGCCACATTCAGCTTGAATTGCAATTCAGTCAGGCCGCCCACGGCGACCTGCATCTGCGGCGTGACCTGAGCAGACATTCCGGTTGCAATGGCGCGACCCGTGTAGTCGCCAGGAGTCAGCATCTCAAATGCAAAACGCCCCTGTGCATCCGTCGCGATGGAATAACGAAAACCGGTTTGCAGATTAATGAGCACGACAGTCGCATCAGGAATCGCGCCACCGGTTGCGTCCACAACCGTGCCCTTTACCGCACCCGTTGAGGCATCCTGAGCCGCCGCGCTCACAGCCAAAAGCAGAACGGCGGCAAAAAGCGACCACGAGTAACACTTTGCATTCTTAGCTGCCGATGCTGGGCTTCGGAAGATTGAGGTTCTAAGCGTCCCGGCATAGGGAATTGGGGAGAGAGCACAGAAACGACTGGGACCAGACATAATCTTGCCACCGCGAATGAATTTTCAAAACGGTGGGTCAGCCTAGACGGGAGACATCCTCGATATATCAGCCTGGCAAGTTTCTAGTCTGTGAGATGTGGCACTTGGATGAAGGATTTTCCCGACGTGGGAAGGATCGCGAACCTGGGGCACCGAGTGCGTTCAGGCCTGGCTGAGTTTTTCTTGAATCAAGGTTTCCGCGCGGCTTAAAACCTCATCTTCGGACATGGCTGTGGAATCGAGCACAAGGGCGTCTGGCGCAGGCGCAAGCGGCGAAGTCGCTCGGGTCCGGTCACGCTGGTCGCGCATTCGCAATTCCGCCGCGGTCATCTCGGCTGCGGATCCCGTCAAATTCTGTTGCCGCAATCGGCGTTGCTCACGAATGACCGGGTCTGCATCGAGAAAGATCTTTACGTCAGCATTGGGAAAAACCTTGGTCCCAATGTCGCGGCCTTCCATGACAATGCCCCCGCCGGCCCCCATTTCCTGCTGGCGCGCGACCATCCACTCCCGCACCTTGGGATGAACCGAAACGCGGGAGGCTGCTTCGGTCACGTCGGTCTCACGGATGCGCTGCGTGACATCTTTCCCATCGAGCAAAACCCGATTGCCACTTGCTGCGGGATCAAGTTGAATGCGCGAGTTCTGTGCCAGCTTCAGCAACGCGTCCTCATCCCCGAACGAAATGTCGTTGAGGATCGCCTTGAGTGCCAAAGCGCGATACATAGCACCACTTTCGAGATTGGTGTATCCCAGCTTGCGCGCCAACCGCGAGGCGATGGTGCTCTTTCCCGCGCCCGCCGGGCCATCAATAGCAATAATTAGTTTGCGAGGTGCATCGCTCATCGGGTAGACATGCGATTGTACACGCTAGGCTTTTGTTGAGATTTCGGCAGTTTAGGCGCGTAGCGGCATGGCAGTCTAAGCCACCACTTCGGGAGTGGCTTGGAGCAGACTGCGGGTATAGGCATCTCGGGGCTGCTCGGTGATCTGCTGTGTGGGCCCAATTTCGACGATCTTTCCCCGGTGCATTACGGCGATGCGGGTTGCGAGGTAACGAACCAGCGGCATGGAATGAGAAATAAATAGATAGGTCAGGCCATATTCGCGCTGTAACTGTGCCAGGAGATTCACGATCTGCGCACCCACACTCACATCCAGCGCCGAGACTGGCTCATCTGCCACAATGAACTTGGGATGTAACGCCAATGCGCGCGCGATGCCGATCCGCTGCCGCTGACCGCCGCTGAACTCATGAGGAAATCTATGTCGCGCGGACTCATCAAGTCCGACCGCCTTAAGCAACTCGCTCACGCGAGCTTGCCGGTCGCCAGCGGTCATGCTTCCGTTCCCGCCACCATGAATCAGCATCGGTTCGGAGATAATTTGCTCCACTCGCATTCGCGGATCGAGCGAGCCAACCGGATCTTGAAAGATGATCTGCATATCTCGCCGCAGTGTGCGCATTTCCGCGGAACTAGCCGCCATCAAATTTCTGCCCCGGTAAATGATTGATCCGGACGTCGGCTCGATCAGACGCAAGATCATGCGTCCAAGAGTGCTCTTACCTGACCCGGATTCGCCGACTAAACCGAGGGTTTCACCGGCTTCGATGGTCAGGCTAACGTCGTCAACTGCTCGGAGCTCGCTTTTGGCGGCACCGCCGAACATCGATTCGCCCAGCGGAAAGACCTTCGTCAGATTTCGTACTTCGAGAAAGGGCACGTCAGCATGTTACCAGCAGGTCTGCGCATCACCTGTTCCATAACCAATCCCGATACCTCCCATAAATACTTTCGATTTCCGTGTCCCTCATCTCGCAGGTAAAGTGATGCCCTTAAGTTTGAATTCGCGTTGGGAGGAAATGGCAGTTCATGGGAACCGGACGCTTTGCTTGGATAGCGCTCCTCTCCATCATCTTTATTACATCTGCACCTTTACTTTCAGCACAAAGCACCGCCGATAATCAGGCCGCGCATATCGCAGCCCTCGAGCAGCAGATTGCAGACGCGAGGACTTCCGGCGACAACGCCTGGATGCTGACCAGCGCAGCTCTCGTTTTGATGATGACCGGCCCCGGACTGGCATTGTTCTACGGTGGTCTCGTGCGCAAAAAGAATGTTCTGGCCACCATGATGCAAAGCTTCTCCATGATGGCTGTCATCTCGGTGTTATGGGCGCTGTTCGGATACAGCCTTTGCTTCGGCTCCGGCAATAGCTTTGTCGGCAGCTTCCACCATCTTTTTCTGCACGGGGTTGGAGCACAACCTGACCCCGACTACGCGGCCACCATTCCGCAGCAGACATTCATGATTTATCAGCTGATGTTTGCCGTGATTACGCCGGCTTTAATCACCGGTGCATTTGCGGAACGTATGAAGTTCAGCGCCATGGCCCTGTTCATGATCTTGTGGTCGATCATTGTCTACGCACCCATGGCGCACATGGTATGGGGCAAAGGTGGCCTTCTGAATGCTTCTCTGGGTGGCCGATTTCCGACTCTGGATTTCGCCGGCGGTACCGTGGTCCACATCACGTCAGGTGTTTCTGCGTTGGTCTGCGCGCTCTTTTTGGGACGCCGTGTTGGCTATCCGAAGCAACCGATGCCACCGCACAGCGTCGTCCTTAGCTTTATCGGGGCATGCATGCTGTGGGTGGGGTGGTTCGGCTTCAACGCAGGAAGCGCCCTCGCGGCTGGGAGTTTGGCCACCAGCGCGTTCGTCGCCACGCATTTCGCCGCAGCTGCCGCAGTTATTGGATGGAGTGGCGCCGAGTGGCTGCGTAATGGAAAACCGAGTGCCTTGGGCGCAATTTCGGGTGCCGTCGCTGGCCTGGTTGCGATCACTCCTGCCGCAGGTTTTGTCGGGCCAATGTCCGCTCTTGCGATCGGTTTTATCGCAGGAATTGTCTGCTATTTGATGGTCGTGAAGGTTAAGGCGCGATTTGGATACGACGATTCACTCGATGCCTTCGGCGTTCACGGCGCAGGCGGAACTCTGGGAGCGTTGCTCACGGGAATTTTCGCCACCAGCGCGGTGAACCCCATCTTCAAAGATGCTCAAGGAAAAACGGTTGCTTCGGGGTTGTTCGAGGGTAATGCGCATCAACTTCTGAACCAATTTGTGGGCGTGTTGATCGCGTGGGGGCTGGCGATTGCCGGCACCTTAATCATTCTGAAAATCGTTGATGTGACAGTAGGACTTCGCGTCAGCAAAGACGAAGAGATTCAAGGTCTCGATCTTTCGCAGCACGGAGAGGAAGGCTATTACTGGGAGGTTCCGGCATAGCGCGTGTACGACGGACATTCCTGTCCACCCCTGAGAGCTGAAAGCCATATCGATATGACGAAAATCGAAGCCATTATCCAAAATTCCCGCCTTGACGCCGTGAAAGACGCGCTCCATGAAATTGGCGTAGAGGGCATGACGGTACTGGAAGTTCGCGGTCACGGCCGGCAGAAGGGCCACACCGAGTTCTATCGCGGGCGCGAGTATACCGTCGACCTGATCCCCAAGATCAAACTCGAACTCGTCTTGCCCGACAAAATGGTCGATCAAGTCATCCAAACCATCACTACAGCGGCGCGAACCGGCAAAATTGGCGATGGAAAAATTTTCCTCTCCCGTATTGATGACGCGATCCGCATTCGCAACGACGAGCGCGGTGAGGGAGCTCTGTAGCGCCCCTGATTTCAAGGTCATGACCACCCCTCCCCTTAACGGCGAGCTGCGGGCTACCTACACGGAAGAATCAGCACGGATCCAAAAAGAATTTGAGCACGCTCGAGATGGCCGTGCCGTGCTCGCCAAGCGCACCGTTCTAGTCGAAAACCTCATTCGCTCGCTCTGGCAGGAACATATCGACGGACAGAGAACTGCGCCATTTGCGCTAGTGGCGTTGGGCGGCTTCGGCCGTAGCTGGCTTTTCCCTTACTCGGACATCGACCTGCTTTTCTTGCACGAAAACCATCAAACCGAAACAGAATTCAAGGATCCGGTGCGACGTTTCTCGCAAGAACTGTGGGACATGCGCCTGAAGTTGAGTCCTGCCACTCGGACCCTGGCAGAATGCGAACGGCTCGACCTAAACAATGTTGAGGCGACTCTTGCTTTGCTGGATTGCCGTTTTGTGATTGGGAACGAGCAATTATTTTCTCGGCTGCGCGAAAAGATCATTCCGAATCTCGTGATGCGCGAGGCGCAATCGTTGGTCCAGCGCCTGGACGAGATCACGCGCGAGCGCCATGGGAAGTATGGCGAAACCATTTTTCATCTCGAGCCCAATATTAAGGATGCTCCCGGAGGCCTGCGTGATTACAACGTTGCATGCTGGCTTGCCCTGATTTCCGCGATCGACAAGCTGCGCGACTGGCCAGATTCGAAGAATCTTCTGCCGGCATCGGCACGGCGCCAGCTCGAGCCGGCTTTGGAGTTCCTGATTTCGGTTCGCTGCTTCCTCCATTTTCAACATGGCCGCGATGACAATGCCCTGACTTGGGGAGATCAGGATGAAGCGGCGGCTCGGCTGATCGGAACCTCCGAAGCGCTTCCCGCGGCCGATTGGATGCGCATTTATTTTGCCCACGCCCGCTCCATTCATCGTCACTCCATGCAACTCCTGGAAGAAATTCCGGCCGCCGCATCGTCTTTGTATCGGCAATTTCAGAATTGGCGCTCGCGAATTTCCAACTCCGAGTTTTCGGTTGTGGACGGTCTCATATTTTTGCAGCAGCCCACATCCATAGAAGATCCGCAAGTGCTATTTCAGCTTTTTGATTTTCTGGCGCATCACGGACTCAAGCTGAGCCGGACGACAGAATACCGAATCGAGCAGGTACTGCCCTCGCTGGCTGGAACTCCCCCGCGAGGCGCCGAGCTCTGGCAGCATCTACAGGTCATTCTGCTGGAACCCTACGCCGCAGATGCTCTGCGCGAAATGCATTCACTTCGCCTGCTTAACCTGCTATTGCCGGAGTTGGCCAGTATCGACTCGCTGGTGGTCCGCGATTTTTATCACCGCTACACGGTCGATGAGCATTCTTTCCGAGCCATTGAAAGCCTGCACCGCCTGGAGCAGTCGCACTCCGAGTGGGATGCGAATTTCTCGGAACTTCTCGAAGAACTGGAGCGCCCCGAACTTCTTTATCTGTCTTTATTACTGCACGACACCGGCAAGAGCGGGGGCGGCGATGACCATATTCAAAACAGTCTCGAGATCTCCGCGAGCGCGCTGGAACGCCTCGATCTTGATCCCGCCGATCGTGAGATTATTTTGTTCCTGATTGCCAGTCACCTCGAGGTTTCAGCGGTCTTACGCCGCGACATCTTTGATCTCTCAACCATTCGCGGTTTCGCCGAAAAAATGGGCACACCGGAACGGCTGAAGATGCTGTGCCTCATGACCTACGCGGACATCAAATCCGTGAACCCGGAAGCTCTCACACCGTGGAAAGCTGAAAATATCTGGCAGGTCTACATCGCGGCATCAAACTATCTCAACCGAAGCGCGGATCAGCCGCTTCACGCAGACTCCGATGACGAGAATCTAGATCGCGTCCATGCTCTGGCTCCAATCGCAGGAAAAAAGATCAAGGCGTTTCTAGAGGGCTTTCCGGTGCGATACGTCCGGAGCTACCCCGCCGAGGAAATCTTGCGCCACTTCGATATGGCGCAACACCTCGACAAGGATCCGATCCAGTCCACTCTCAAACGAGGTCGTCACTGGTATGAAGTGACCCTAGTCACACGCGACCGTCCATTCCTTTTCGCCACCATGGCCGGCGTGCTGGCGGCGTGGGGCATGAATATCGTTAAAGCCAACGCGTTCTCCGATCAGGCGGGTGTGGTTGTGGACACGTTTTACTTCACCGATCGTTTTCGAACTCTCGAACTGAATCTACCCGAGTGGGAACGATTTCAGCGCGGCATCGCGGAGGTGTTAGGCGGAAAAACGGATCTCGACCGCATGCTGGGCAATCGCATGCGAGCTGAGAAGAATGCCCTGCCCAAAGTGAAAATTGAGACTCGAATCGACTTCGACGATGAGTGTTCGTCCCACAGCACTCTGTTGCAGGTAATCGCGCAGGACCGGCCGGGGCTTCTGCACCGCATCAGTTCCCGGCTCGCTCATCAGAATTGCAACATCGAAATTGCCCTGATTGATACCGAAGGGCAGATGGCGATCGATGTGTTCTATCTCAAATCCGCGCGCGAGAAGCTCAGCCGCGAACATCAGAGGACACTGAAAACCACTTTGCTCGATGAGCTGAAGCATCAGTGATCCTCTCCCAATTTGCTGTGATTTCCGGATAGCGCACCGTCACATTATTTCCTATGCTTTCAGGATGGCAAAAGTTTTCGAAAGACTTGCGGGCATTGAGTGGCCAGCGCTTTACAGCTCTCTTTGGGAGCGGGGGTATGCGATCGGCCCGGCCATTCTCACTGCGGACGAATGCGGTGCTCTTGTCGACATGTATTCCTCCGAAAGCGCGTTTCGCAGTCACATCATCATGGCTCGCTATCGCTTCGGTCGCGGAGATTACAAATACTTCAAATATCCCCTGCCAGCAATCGTGCAAGAGCTGCGCGAGCACAGCTATCCCCAACTAGCTCCGCTGGCTAATGAATGGAATAAGGCTCTGGGCGTTTTAGAGGTTTTCCCGGAGAAGCACTCGTCATTCCTTGCATTGTGTAAGAAACGCGGCCAAGTCCGGGCTACACCCCTGTTGCTGCATTACGAAGCTGGCGATTTCAACTGTCTTCATCAGGACTTATATGGAGCCGTCGCGTTTCCGCTGCAATTGACCTGTTTCCTCAGCCGCCCCGGAGTGGACTATGAAGGCGGCGAATTCGTCCTGGTGGAGCAGCAGCCGCGCGCCCAATCCAAGCCCGAAGTCCTCATCCCAACGCAGGGTCAAATCGTGATCTTCGCCACACGCTATCGCCCCGTGAAAGGCACCCGAGGATACTACCGCGTCAATCTGCGCCATGGGGTAAGCCGGGTCAGGCGGGGCACGCGTTTCACCCTCGGTGTCATTTATCATGACGCCGAGTAGGCTTCTTAGTGCCATCTGCGCCCTGTGTGGCAGCTATTCCTCCTTTCTGCCCACATCTCACACGCAACCGTGACCTGAGTCACTGATCAAAAGTTCTTCTCAGGCGATAAACATTCATCCATGTCCGAAAAGGGAATTTTCGGGGATGGGGCGTTTGAGAATAAGGAACGAGGAGGATCGGCTATCGGGCATTAATTCTGTTCATACCTAGTGCTTATGCAGTCAAGGCCGCTCTCCAGCCCTTCAATCCCAATCGTCACCCTTCATCCCGGTCGGCCATAGATAACAATCCAGGATCTCGCCCCGGGGTTGAGCCGGGCAGTTCGGTGTCAACGTGTGCCCGGCCGGTGCATCTCGCGGCGGATCTTCATAGGAAGGCGCACATGCCTGACGCCAAGCACCTGACGATCGCTGAACATCTCGAAGCCAGCGGCGTCTCTCGTCGAAATTTCATTCAACTCTGCGGAATGTTGATGGCCACCGCGCCTGCAGGACTGGCGCTCACCAAAGGAAACTCTGTGCTTCATCTCGCCGATATTATCGGCAAGGCCAAGCGACCTTCAGTGATCTGGTTGCATTTCCAGGATTGCACTGGCTGCACAGAAACGCTGCTGCGTACTTCGGCGCCGGACGCTGCGAGTCTGATTCTGGATGTCATCTCGCTCGACTATCACGAGACCTTGATGGCTGCTTCCGGCGCTCAGGCGGAAGCCGCGCTGCACCAGGCGGTCAACGAGAATGTGAATAAGTTTGTGCTGGTAGTCGAGGGCGCCATCCCGGTCAAAGATGATGGCAGGTACATGGAACTTGCCGGCACACCTGGCGTTCAGGTTCTACAGGAGGTCGCGTCAAAGGCTGCAGCCGTGATCGCGATCGGCTCCTGCGCCTCCTGGGGCGGAGTTCCGTCGGCAGATCCGAATCCGACCGGCGCGATGGGAGTCGATTCCGTCATCTCCGGCAAGCCGCTCGTCAATTTGCCCGGTTGCCCGCCAAATCCGTACAACCTGCTGGCGGTGGTACTGGAATACGTAACCATGGGACGACTCCCTGCGTTGGATGAGTTTAATCGTCCCAAGTTCGCTTATGACCGCACCGTCCATGAAAACTGTCCTCGTCGTGCCCACTTCGATGCCGGCCGGTTTGCCGCAGCCTTTGGTGATGAAAATCACCGGAAGGGGTATTGCCTCTACAAATTGGGCTGCAAAGGACCGGTTACGCACGCGGCCTGCTCCACGCGGCATTTCAATGAAGTGCCCGGGGTGTGGCCCATCGGCATTGGCGCACCATGCCTGGGCTGTACTGAAAAAGGTGTGGTGTGGCAGTTAGCCACCTTTCAAACGGTTCCCATTCATCAGGCAACCCCGCCCGACTCCTATCCGCCCATCTACAGTGCGGCAGGTCAGATCAAAGTTGGCGCAGCCGCATTAGTCGGCGCAATCGCAGGAGCGGTAGGCGGCGCCACCTGGGTCAGCGCACAACGATTCCAAAGCAGCAACGAAGCGGCCGCCGAAAAGATTGCCGCCAAAACAGAAGCGAAAGCAGCATCATCTGGCACCGGGGAGAACTGACGTGTCTATCACGCGACGTCAACTCATCACTTCGATCACCAAAGGCGGCGTGCCTGCCGCGGTGGCCGTCACCATGGGAAGCAAGGCGCTGCATGCGGAGTCCGAGCCCCTGCCAAATGCCGCCGTCGCTCTTCTCTATGACGCGACCAAGTGCATCGGCTGCAAAGCATGCGTCGCGGCTTGCGCGCAGGCAAACGACACTCCTCCGGATGTCCGCCGCGATGGCTTGCATCAAGAGCCCTATGATCTGAACGATCTCACCCGCAATGTCATCAAACTTTACAAGCCAACAGACGGCTCACCCAGCTCATTCGTAAAGCGCCAATGCATGCACTGTCTCGATCCCTCGTGCGCGGCGGGCTGCCCCTTCCAAGCCTTGCATAAGGACAAAGAGACGGGCGCCGTGCTCTGGGATTCCGCAAAGTGCATCGGGTGCCGCTACTGCACCATCACCTGCCCATTTCATATTCCGCGCTTCCAATGGGTTGGATTCAATCCTCGCGTGACCAAATGCGAGTTGTGTCAGCACCGACTTGCGAAAGGACTCAAGCCGGGATGTACCACTGTCTGCCCCACCGGTGCGGTGATCTTCGGGCCTCGAACGGTTTTGCTGGATGACGCGAAAAAGCGCATTTCCCAAAACCCCGGCCGCTATTACCAGGACCGGGTCTACGGCGAGAAGGACAACGGCGGCACGCAGGCGCTGTACCTTTCGCACGTGCCGTTCGAGAAACTCGGGCTGCCTGAGCTCGGCCCGGAGTCAGTTCCCGCACGATCGCTGCGCTGGCAGAAACGTGTTTACGAATACTTTGCTTTCCCCACACTGCTTTATGTGGGAATCGTGCAGGTTATTCGCAAGAACTTCAAGGGCTACGAAGAAGAGTTGCATGAAGAAGAAAAGAAGACTGGATTGAGGGCACAACTGTGAGCCGCACAATACAAAGCCACGTCAATTCCAACCCCAATCGTTGGGAACGAACTGTCCCCGTCTACGGCATGCCGGTGATGACCCGCCCATTTCAGGTGCTGGGAATTCTCGTTCTCCTGGCCTTTCTGTTTTCTGCCTATCGCGAGCTCGCCGGACTGGGCCCGGTCAGCGGTATGAATGACGCTTTTGGCTGGGGCATTTGGAAAACCTTCAACATCATGGTGCTTACCGCGCTCGGATCGGGCGCATTTGCCCTCGGCATCGCCGCTTATGTTTTCAAGCGCACGAAGCTGCATGCTCTCATGCGGGTTGCTCTGCTGACCAGCTTCCTTGCTTATGCCTGCGGCCTGATGCTGCTCGGCATCGATGCCGGTCGTCCCTGGAATTTCTACTGGATTGTTTTCCCCTGGAAATGGAATTTGCATTCGCCACTGGCGGAAGTTGCGGTCTGCATGTCGATTTATGCCATGATCCCGTTAGCGATTGAAAACCTTCCGCCGGTGCTCGAGCGCTACTACTATCTGCAGCCAGCCTGGCGTCCCCTGATTAAAAAGACTGAGAACTGGCTGCACAGCTGGTTTCCCTGGATTATCGGTCTGGCCTACATGCTGCCGGCAATGCATCAATCCTCACTTGGTGCCTTGATGTTGCTTGCCGGGCAGCGTGTTCATCCCCTTTGGCAGACTCCTTGGCTGCCGTTCCTGTACGTCTGGGCTGCCGCTTTCATGGCATTCGGCTGCGTCGCGGGAAGCACAATGCTCTGCTGTCTAGTGTGGAAGCGACCCCTCGATTTGGAGGTTCTTGACGAGGCCGCCAACATCACGGCCTGGCTCGTCTTTGGATGGTCGGCTTTGCGCATTCTCGACATCATCTATCGCGGCCAACTGCATACTGCATTTGTTCTCGACCGCTTCGCCGGAGTGTTCTGGCTTGAAATGCTGATGGTTCTCGGCGCAGCCGTGCTGCTCCGCCGCTCAATCAAGACCCATGATGTTCGAGCGATGTGGATTGGCTATGTTCTGGTCTCGCTTGGCGGAATGGTTTACCGCTTCAGCCCAACCACCTTGGCGTTTCGCCCGGATCCCGAGGCCCTCTATTTTCCCGCAGCGATTGAAGTTTTCATGTCGCTCGGTTTCATCGCGCTCGGCGTGGTTGGTTTTTTGCTCGCGGTCAAAAAGCTGGCAATTCTTCCCGCTCCGACTCAAGCATGGCTGGATATGGCGAGCTATGCCAGATTTAAACGTCCCGACATTCAATTGACCGGGTACTTCGACAGTAAAAGAGAGTTTGCAACAAGCAATCAATACGACTGATAGCAGGTTCCTATGGCAAAACGAATCACGATCGATCCCATCACCAGAATTGAAGGCCACCTCCGTATCGATGTCGAGGTTGAGAACAACGCGGTCAACAATGCGTGGGCGTCTTGCACCATGTGGCGCGGCATCGAAACCATTCTCCGCGGCCGCGATCCCCGCGATGCCTGGATGTTTACGCAGCGCTTTTGCGGGGTCTGCACCACGGTGCACGCCATGGCCAGCGTGCGAGCGGTTGAAGACGCGCTAAACCTGGAGGTCCCGCTGAACGCCCAATATATTCGCAATCTCATCCTGATTGGGCATGCTTTGCATGATCACATCGTGCACTTCTATCAGCTCTCGGCCCTGGATTGGGTTGATATTCTGCAGATTCCCAAGGCCGACCCCGAAAAGACCGCCAAACTGGCGGAAAGTCTCTCGCCTTGGACGCGCAACTCCCGGGAAGAGTTCAAAGCCGCGCAAGACAAAGTAAAAGCCGTTGCCGCGAGCGGCCAGCTGGGAATCTTTACCAACGGCTACTGGGGTCATCCCGCGATGCGGCTCTCCCCTGAAGTGAACCTGCTCGCATTCACCCATTATGTTCAGGCGCTCGAATATCAGCGCAAGGCGCTGCAAGTGGTCGGAATGCTCGGTTCGAAAACTCCGCACATCCAGAACCTGACGGTGGGCGGGGTTTCTAATGCAATCGACCTGGACAGCCCGAGCGCCCTCGGCATGGATCGACTCGAAGCCATCCATGTCCTGCTGAATGATGTGGTCCGCTTTGTGAACGAAGTTTACTTTGTCGATGTTTGCGCCCTGGCCGCGATGTACCCCGAATGGTTCAAGATCGGGAGAGGCGTGACAAATTACCTTGCGGTTCCCGATCTACCGCTCGACACCAAGGCCTCGGCTTACGACCTCCCTGGCGGCTACATCACAAACGGTAATGTCGGCGGCGTGCATGCCTTCAAGACCGCCTCCGACAAGGAATTCCGCGAATCCGTCAGCGAAGACGTCACCCATGCGTATTATCGCGGAGAGAAGCCGTTGCATCCCTGGGTTGGTGAAACCGAACCCGCTTTCACAGGCTGGGACGGCGAGCAGAAATATTCCTGGGTGAAAGCGCCGCGTTTCCAGGGTCAGCCGATGCAGGTTGGCCCGCTCGCTCAGGTATTGATCGGCTATGCGCAAGGTCACCCGCTCACGCGCAAGTACGCCGACCTCGCCCTGAATAAAGTCTCGGCTGTCGCGGGCGTTCACGCCACACCCGACATGCTGCATTCCACTCTCGGCCGCCATGCTGCACGCGCCATTCGTGCCGCGATGCTCGCCGAATTGGCGCAAAAGCATTGGCAGTTGCTGGTTGACAACATTGCCAAGGGTGATTTCACGGTTTACAACCAGCCAGTTTTCAATGGCGAAGTCGAAGGCGTTGGGACGCACGAGGCTCCGCGCGGAACCTTGTCGCATTGGGTTGTGGTCAAGGACGGCAAAATCAAGAATTACCAGGCAGTCGTGCCCTCTACCTGGAATGCCAGCCCACGCGATCGTTCCGGCGCACACGGACCCTATGAGGCTGCGCTGCTGCGAACCCCGCTGGCCCGACCCGAAGAACCCCTCGAGGTTCTACGCACAGTTCATTCGTTCGATCCGTGCATGGCTTGCGCTTGCCACGCCTTTGATCCATCGGGCCGGCAGATTGCGAAAGTAAAAATACTATGAAAAATGTGCTGATCGGCGGGATCGGCAACATCTTGCTGGGAGATGACGGCGTTGGGCCGTACATAGTGCGCCTTCTTGCCGCCCACTTCGAATTCGAAAAGGGCGTTGAAGTCGCCGATTTGGGGACCCCGGCTCTTGACTTGATCGATCAGATCTCCGGAAGAGACGCCGTCATTCTGATCGACTCCATTAAAGTGGATTGTGAACCCGGAAGTGTCCTGCTCTATCGTAAACCCGATATCATGCACCTGCGCCCTGAGGTCCGCATGGATCCGCACTCGCCGGCGCTGGTAGAGACACTGCTCAGCGTGGAAATGTTCGCAATTGCGCCGCGCGACGTCTTGCTGATCGGGATCGCCGGAGGGAGCTACGACTCCGGATGCCGCCTGAGCACACCCGTTTCGGCTTCAATTCACCAGGTGGTCGGAGAGATTCAGGCGGAACTCGACCGCCTCGAGATCACCTACCGCCGCCGCGAACGCCCCATTGAATCCGGCATATGGTGGACCGTCCCCAAGCCAGCTCCGCTTCCATTTACCGCATAAGAAACGGTGCCCCAGGTTCGCGCCGGGTTTCGCGACAGGTGGACAGGTGGCCCAGGTTCGCGTCCGTTCTTTGGACGCTAACCTGGGAAAGGGATTCACGCTACAATCCGCCCGATCCGGCCGCTGCTTGTTGTTGCTGGCATTGCCCCATGTCTTTCTTCACCGACCGGACTTCTAATTCGTCAATTCCAGACGGTCCTTTACTCCTCTTACCAACCACCGATACCTTGTCGCCCGCTGTGACCGGCTCGCCGGTGAGCTGGTATGTGCGTTTGCCGTTATCGGCAGTCATGGTTTTGCCGTCTGTAGCGACACACCCGACCACTGCGCTGTGACGGTGGTGCAAATAAAGCAACAAGGCTCCTACTCCCGCAGCGCCTCCTACGGCCCCCCCAATCGCGGCTCCATTGCCGTAACTCCGCGATCCCGGAGTGTAGGTCCCGCCACTCGTAGTCCCGCCAGTTCCGCCTGTACCCCCGCCGCCGTATTGCGCCAAAGCACAGGTGCACGACGCCAAGAGAACGCAGACAATCTTGCCCAAGCTTTTTGAAGTCATAGAATCCTCCCGGATTACTGACTTCACGCTAGACAAATGGCAGCGTGGCAGTGTCATGCTGCGGTCAAATCGTTGTCATATTTTTGTTGCCAGGGGTAAACGTGCGGTCGGTGTGAAGAAAAGAAAAAGCCCGCGATGATCGTCGCGGGCTTTCCAATGATCGTGGGGTTTCAGTGACGTTGGCCGCCGTGACCGCCACCACCGCCGTGACCACCCCGGCCTCCGCGATGACGCCGCCGGCCGCCACCGCCGCCACCTGGCCGCCCGCCGCGTGGCCCTCGATCGCCGCC
>Ga0070731_10002377_pt1 | contig 18045 bp, 14 predicted proteins | sample Coa_R1_2_FD_66448 | JGI IMG/M metagenome (GOLD analysis project Ga0070731, IMG submission 66448) | Surface soil microbial communities from Centralia Pennsylvania, which are recovering from an underground coalmine fire - Coalmine... | ecosystem: Environmental > Terrestrial > Soil > Unclassified ...
CCGCCGACGACTTCTGGTCCTGCGCCGCCCCCACCTCGGTCGCCTGCATCCGCGCCGCGGCCAAACAACGCGAGATCCCGCTCGCCGAGCGGTAGCGACCTTCTGACCAGGCCCTTTGGGGATAGGAGATAGAGGCCGCCGAAACGCCGCATTGGGCGGTGCGCCCGCCTAATCCACCAGCCCGCTGGGGACCCAGGAGTACCTTTAGCTTCGTGACGAGATCTTTGAACAAACTTCAGGACCCGGTCAGAATTGGTGAGTGGGCTGTGTACGCCATCCACGACCCACGCCGACTCACGCTCGTTCGAGGGAGCGATCCCGTGAGGTGCCTGACATACTCCGAGGCGGGCTCGCTCGTCGACGACCTCATCGGAGTCGAAGGTATGACGCAGCCCGAAGCGAGCCAGATTGCCGTGCAGGTAGCCATGAAGGTCGCGGCGCGCGACCAGCGGGGGTCCTAGGGGCCATCGTCGGTCGACCACCTAAGGCGGCAACGTCCCGAGTAAAGGGCACCGAAACGCCGCATGGCCCCGCAGCGAGCGTCCCTCGGTTCAGGCAACGAGGCGACCTTTCACCGGCACGGCGAAGATTTCTCTGCTACGAATTCCCCTCATGGAGGGGGCAGTCCACAGCCTTGGCGGCGCGCTCGCAATAGGGCTGTTCGTAATCGTGGGACTCGGGCTCTATTTCCTTCCGACGATCATTGGCGCCGCTCGGAAGGTCGTGAACATCGGAAGCGTGTTTGCCATCAACCTCTGGCGATGGCGCTCAGAACGAATCCGCCGTACGCCTTAGGAGTACCAAAGGCGACACCATTCTCGGGATTCGGATTCCATGGGCATACTTCAACTTCAACAGATCAAGCATCGACTGCAAGCAGACATCGCTGATCACATCGATGCCAGCGACCTTGGTGGTCGTCCCGCGGAGGACCGCGAGAAGAACGTCCTATCTCGCTGCTTAGCCGCTTATGTAATCGTTAAGCGGTGGGGTTGGGACGCCGAGGTCGCGGCTGCGGCGGTGACGGACGGTGAACACGATGGAGGACTCGACGCGATAGCTGTCGATTCCGTCGGACCGCGCCTGCTTCTGGTGCAGTCCAAATGGTCGGACGACGGAACTGGCAGCGCAAGCATGAATGACATGTTGAAATTCCGAGAAGGCATCGATCGTCTGATCAAATCCGATTGGTCGTACTTCTCCCAACCAATACAGAGCCGCAGCAGCGAAATCGAAGAAGTGATTATGGACGCCTCGGTTCGGATCGAACTTGTATTTGCTCATTCAGGATCCGGGGCTCTTGCTGACGAAGTTTCATCAGTGATGGATCCGCTAATTGACGACCTGAATGAATTGGAGGATATAGCCCAATTCGTCTATGCGGGTCAGTCTGATCTCCATACGATGCTCTCTGCAGGGATTGGTGAGCCAATTGATATCGAGATCGATCTATCCGACTGGGGAATCCTGGAAGGCCCTGTACGCGCTTTCTATGGTCACATATCGGCACTTACTGTCGCGCAGCTACACAAGCAATTTGGGGACTCACTGTTTGCGAAAAATCTGAGAGCGACCTTGCCCTTCTCAGCTGTAAACGATGCCATCATAACGACGGTAAAGGACCAACCTGACTACTTTTGGTACTTCAACAACGGCGTCACGATCCTGTGCGAGCGGGTGTCAAAAGCCCCGGCGGGTGGCTCTGACCGCAGAGTCGGGCATTTCGAATTCAAAAACGCTCAAATAGTAAATGGTGCTCAGACGGTAGGATCAATAGGACGCGCGTTGGGCTCTTCCGCCGAGCTTTCCGAGAGCAATACTGCTCGAGTCATGGTTCGGTTTATCGAACTGGCCAGTGCTCCAGAAGGGTTTGGCTCCCAAGTCACGAGATCAACCAACACCCAGAACCGCATCGGCGCTCAAGAATTTCTTGCGTTGGATAGAGAACAAGCCCGAATTGCTCGGGAATTTCAACTGGATGACCGCCAATATGTATTCCGCTCTGGCGAAGAGGAGCCAGAACCGGACGCCGGCTGCGGAGTGCGGGAAGCGACTGTGGCGCTCGCATGCCTTGAACCTGACATTCGACTTGCGGTGCTCGCGAAACGCGAAGTTGGTCGACTATGGGCTGACGTAGAGCGCGCTCCGTACAAGACCCTCTTCAATCCTGGCACCCACAGCTTGCGCGTATGGCGCGCCGTTCTAGTGCTTCGACTGTTCGAGGCCAGACGAGCGGATGCTGAGCGTCATTCGACGGGAAAGCACCGCAATTTTCTGGTTCAACTGAACCGGGTTGGACTTTGGACCGTCAACAGACATCTGGAGCTCAAGGACCACGTGGATGATCCGCATGTATCTTGGGATGAAGCGTTAGAAACAGTCGAGTCATGCTCTGACCGAGTATGTGCTGAGTTGCCCCTCGTTGCGGACGCGCAGTACCAAGGGTATCCAGCGAACCTTGCAAAGAATGCTTATGCATGTGAGAAGGTTGCAGAAAAGGTCTTGGCAATCCTGGATTCACGGGACGAAGCGGGCTGAGGCGCGAGCCTGCCCTTAACGCATTGACGACACGCCGGTCCCAGAGTTGGCTGCGTCACTTCGATCTATGTATGTATGAATACAACGCAGCTCGATCATCTCCGGGCACGGAGTTGCCGCGGAGTTTCAGCGACTCCTTCGCATAGTGAACGGCAAGCTCGGTCAGGAGAGGCTCGTGGCTTCGGTGGGGGCGGGAGCGACGAGCGAGGAGGCGCTCGACGCTGCGGCGGTGGAGTCCGGCATATGTTGCAGCGGTCTTCCGGGGAATCGTCGCTAGGACCGGTACAACAAGCGTCGACCAGACGTCGTCTTGGACGTCGACGTACTCCGTCCGGTACTCCTCCGGTCCAGACACGAGGCCGCTCAGCCGATCGTCAAGGCGGTTCCCTTCCTTGCCAATCCGTACGACCGGGGGAATTCCCTCGACTGGTCTGCGGCGCAATATCCCCGTAGTTCCCGATCCCCCGCCGGTCCCGTCCGGGGCCAGGCTCTTTGCCTCGGGGTGGCCGAGATAGTCCACAAGCACGTCACGGTAAGTCCGCACTCGCACGGTTCCCGGCCGGTCGTTCCCGTCGAAGGGTTCGACGGTGACGGAGATCGGGTTCCCAGTTCGCCGATCAACCCACGGCAAGCGCCCCCATCGTGATGCGTCGCCCTCGTAGGGGGCGATCGGAAGCGCCCCCGACGGATCGAGCGGGTCGGGGTGGGCAAGAAGCAGGAAGTTCCCCGGTTTGATCTGTTCCTCGTACTGGCGCTCTCGGTTGTAGCCGGCGAACCATCGCAGGACGAAGGGTCCCGATGCCGTGACGCGGGTGAGGGCTGGCCGATCGAGCCACGGGGGAATCTCGGTCTCGAGTCCAAGGCTTCGCCGGAGCAAGAACTCCCATGCCTCGGCCATCCAGGTCGTGGACGAGTCGTCGGGATCCCGGGGATTGAGCAGGTGGCCGAGTCCGTGTTCGGAGACTTTGACGAGATCTGGCTCTCCATTGCCGTCGAGGACGTAGAGGGCGTAGCGCTTCGACGAAATTCCCCATCCCCACAGCTGTCGACGACGCCTTTGGTCGTCGAAGTTCTCATCCTCGATCTTGAGGATCGACCCGGGCACAACGCTTCGGTCGTACGGGTTCAGCACCTCGAATCGCCCGACGATCTCGTCGACCTCTTCGAAGGTGAGAGCGTCGATCCGGGAGTGCGCTTCACCTGCACGAGTAGCGACGATTCCCATCGAGTCGGTGTCGCAAAACAGGTAGTGGCCGCCGAGATCCGTGACACTGCGTTCGAGGAGCGCCAACATCAGTCGGGCAGCTCCAGTGATGATGGCGGCGACCGGCGGGAAACAGTAGGCGCCGGGGTTCTCGGGGGTAAGCGTGGAAGTGGAGAAGGGATCATCGCCGTCGGCGTGGACGACGACGGGTACCGGGTCCGTCTGTTCTTGGCGAACGAACTCGACCAGGATCCCGTAACTGGCCGCATTCGCCAGCACCTTGAGGAACAACGAAAGCCGGCGCCGTTCCGCAGCCGTATAGCTGGGGTCCACGTCGACCTGCTTTCGCAGCTCGATGACTCGACGGAAGAAGTCACCCTCCCGGGGATCGACTTCGACCATGCCCCGGATCGACACGGGACGAAGACCCTTTCGGCGTCCGACGGCACGAAGGGTGACGGCTCGTCGAACAACGGGAACCCGGCGGCCGAGCAGCACCGCAGCGACGACGTCCGCAAGGGTGTACCAAGCCGCCCCGCCCAATCGGTACGGGTTGACTCCGATCCCGTAGTCGACAGCACCCGGGTCGTACGCTGCTCGGACCGGAAGGATGTCCCCATCGGGTTCGATGTCCACGAGGCACCGCAACTGGGGCCAAAAGCCTCGGCGAAAGCATCGGGCGAGAAGGTTCGGGGCGCAAAGCAGCCGACGCACTTGCTCGGTCGAGTCCTCGACCGCGACTCGTCCGGCGGTGACCAGTTCCCAGGTCTCCATGAGGACATTTACGGTCGGGTACATCGAGAGGAAGTCGACGTAGACGACTGGGACCGGGACCTTTCGGATCCTGCATTCCGCTCGGCCACCGAAGAAGGCAGCCATCCCCCGACCGAGCACCTCCGCTGGGAAGTCCGGTTGACGGTCGAGGATCGGAGGTACCCCCATTGCCGAGAGATAGGACTTTCCGATCGACGCTGGCGAATAGGCCTTCGTCACCTGAAGGTTGATCGGGTGCCTTCGGAACTCCGCCGTGGCCGCCCGGAATAAGTTCGCCGTGGCCGCCACGTCTTCGCGGCAGTAGGTGACGTACTCCTCGGAAATTGATCCATGCGTCACCGATCGCTTGGTGTAGGGCACATCGAATGCCGAGCACGCGCTTTCCAGGGTGAACGCACGATCGGTCAGTGAGAAGCAGAGGGTGCGAAGGTCGAGGAAGTGTCCTCGGAACTGCTTGTCGCCTCCATCCGGCGACGTAAACCCGATGAGGGTCCGTCGCGAGTCGATGGCCTTGTAGGCGATACGAGGTTTGTACCGCTCCTCTTCGAAGAGTCGGAGCGAGTTGCCCCCGGCGAAACGCCTTCGGCTCGCAGAGGCAGAAAGCGCGAGGCGGGCGAGGTCAAACGGGAGGTTGAACCCGACGACAGTCGCCCGGTTCTTGTAGGCGTATTGATAGAGGATTTGCCGAACGAACTCCGTACGGCTCAGCAACCGCAGCCAGGCGCTTCGGCCTGGGAAGACGTCGGCCCGATGGCTTTCCACGTAGCGCCGAAGCACTTCGAATCCGTCGGGATCTCGGTCCGGGAGGTCGTCGGCGAAGAGCAGTCCCTCCTCGACGCATACCGCCCCAGCCAGCCCGTCAGGTCGGTCGACGTAGTAGCGCCAGGATCCGAAGTTGAGGCGCTGGGAGGCATCGACCGTCGTCTCGGTGTCGATCATCAAGACCCGATGGGGATCTCTCCGCTTCTTCGGCTTCTTCTGCCGAGAAGCTCGGGAAGCGGTCTCGGGTTCAGTGTTCGACTGAGGGACGGCATACGCCCGCACCGCAACAACGAGCGGCTCGAAGTCGGGATCAGTCGTCGCGTCCTGTCTCATGCTCATCCTCAGTCGTGGCAGATTCGCCAATCTCGTCCGCCCACTCTGGGAACACCTCGGCCAGTCGAGACATGAATAGTCCCAGCCGGCGGAGTCGCCGATCCGTTCGTGCGGTTGCGCCTGCGGCCTGCAGCGGACGATCAATCCCCGCCACTCGGAGATCTGTGTGAACGAGGTCGTGGTCCTCGCCGCACAGTGCAGCCGTGAGGTCCTTATCGAGGTATTGGTTGTTGGAGCCTTTGCCAGTGCAGTGATGGTCTTGCTCGGCAGGCTTTCCACAGAACAGGCAGTCGCCGCGAGCATCCATTACGTCACCAGCTGGTAGATCGACTCGACGTCGAGTTGGCCGCGGCGTGCCATCTCCTCCAGCACGCCGGGATCGGTCTCGTAGGGATGCCCGGCGACCGACTTCCCGCGGAACCGACGGAGCACGGTCTCGTCACCAGTCTGCAGAAAGTGCGCTACCGCCCTGTGGTAGACGCTCACCTCGGACGCCTTGCGGCTTCCCCGGACGTCGACGGCGACGGTTCGTCCCTCCGAGTGCACGATCATGGGGCGGTAGATGCGATCTCCGGCCCTCGCTCGCCAACGGCCGCCTTTGCGTTGCAGCGCCTCACCCCCATGCCACGTAACCGCCTCGGGCGTGGTTCCTGCAAGACGTGCCGCCTCGTCGAGACTGATCGTCGGGTTCTCGCGGAGGTGCGAGATCACCTGGAGTGCCTTTGCCCGTTGATCACGAGCCGCTTTGGGCAGCCGTTCCAGATCCCCGCGGTTGGCTATGTGGCGGTTGAACTTCCGTTCCTGTGCCCTGGATCGGAACCCTCTCGCTCTTGCGAGATCGTTTCGACGTCGTTGTTCGACGCGGTGGTCTCGGCGACGGGCCATCTCACCGCGCCCTCTCCCGCAGGAGGTCTGCTGCAGCACCGGTCCACTGGGCCAGCCGCTCGGCTTGGCTTGGCGCGTCATCGCCGAAGCGGTCGGCAAAGGCAGCCGCAAGGTGCCGACCCATCCGGGCCGGTGCGAGGTAGTCGAGTAGGCCCCGTGACTCGTCGAGTCGGATCAGGAACCCGACGAGGCGACGGGCGGTCTCGTCAGCCGATGGGCTTGGGCGAGGTGGTGGCGTTTCATTTGAGCCATCTGTGCCGGCCGAATCGGCCTCCTCCTGCGCCCACCTGTCGACGGAGCTGTGCGCGACCCCGACGAGCTGTGCGATCGCCCGGTGGCTCATCTCCTGCCGGGTTTGGAGCAGGCGCAGCGCTGCCCGCCTGCGCTCAGCTCGGGTGAGTGGCAGGGACGAGCGGGTGGCCGTCTCCAGCCCACGCCGGAAGGCGCAGTCGTAAGCCGACTCGCCGACCTCCGGCTCGACGACGAGGACTTCTACTTCTGAGAATTTTCCAGCACGAGCGGCATGGCTTCGGTGAACCCCGTCCGAGATGAGATAAGTGCCGTCGCCTTGGGCGATGACCTCGATCGGTGGAACGGACTCTCCCGCCGTCATCAACGACCAGAAGAGACTGATCCGGTCAGTATTCAGGGCCTCACGGGGCCAGGCGGACTTGCTGTAGCGAAGGCGGTCGGTCGGCACTCGCACGATCACGACGAGCTGCCCCGCTCGAAGCTTCCGCGCTGTCCCCGGGCTGCGGCGAATCGCTCGACAGTCTCTGGGTGCCAAAAGCGCCCAAGGTTCGTGACGAGGTCCGGCGGGAGACGCCCGCACCGTGCGAGCTGACGAACTCGCTCGGCCGAGAGTTCGAGCCGTCGAGCGACCTGGGAAGCGGTCATCATGCGTTGGTCGGGTTGCATGTTGAGGATTCTGCGTCGCGGACTCGGAATAATCTACCGCCGCTCATTGTGGGGCAGGACTATGATTGCGTAGGTGACCAGGAGTGATCCAAGCCCCGCCATGGTATGGCTCATCGCTGGGCTCGCCGAAAGGGGGATCCATGCTCATCCCTCGAAGATCGAACGGATCCAGCGAGTCGGCCTCGGCCCGAGACCCATTTACCACCGCCATCCATCCCTGAGCGGATCCGAGTTGTGGCCCGTAGGTGCTCTAGAGCACTACTTAGCCGTCGTGCCTCTTGTTCGACAGCGCCACTCGGCGACCGAGATTGCGGCGCTCACGATGATGGGTTGGGGGTTCCCCGTCGACATCGACCTTCTACGACGCTCGTATGCCAGAGCCGCTGGCATCGGCGACTTCGAGCAGCAGTCTGAGGATCTGTTGGCGCATTACGAGAACCGTGGGATGCCGGTTTTCAGGAAGATGTTGGCGCACATCCGCAGCCATGGTCTCGGCACGGGGCGACCGGCTGACCAACTGGCCTATGAAGTCATTCAGGCAACCCTGAATCAAGCCATGGGGACCGCTACGTCTGAACAAGTGAGGCTCTTGCTGGCAGCGGCGCTGCCAAAGTTCGGCCAAGCACCGCAAGCGGTCATCGAGTGGGTGATTCAACTGTTCCGACGGATCCAGTCCCAACTTTCATTGCCAGCGCTCCTTGAGACGGTAAAGAACTCCTCAACGGAAGAGCTGCTCTCAGTGAGGAAGGAGACGGAGGACGATTTGGTGCTGAGCTTGAAGAATTTCGGGAGCACGTTTCAAGAGTTTTGTCGAGAGTGCGAGGAGACTCGGGGGCTCATTGTCGGATTCGGACTTCCGCTTCACGTCGCGCTGCACAGCATCGACTTCGATGCGCTCCTAGCGGAACTTGGACCCACGATGCCAACGGAATTTCTCAACACGTAATGGAACGCCCCCGGCGCCGACGGCAACCGGCCCGGGGGCTTGGCCCAAGGAGGTATCGCTCCATGGACGCATACGAAGGTACAAGACCGGATCTCGCCATTGGCGATTCCGACGGGGCATTGGTTCACGCCTTTGCCCGTGACGCCGAGAACCCCGCAGTCTGCGTCGTCGACGGCTACGGCGTCGGCGTGACCACCAGTTCCGGGCGCCTCGTCATCGAGGACGGGATCGGCCGGCAACGGCGGCGCCGTGTCTTCACCCGCGCAACCCACGGTCTCGCACGCCTGGTGGTGATGGGGACGACCGGCCACGTGACGCTCGATGCCCTCCACTGGCTGGAGGGTGCGGGCATCGCGCTCGTGGTGCTTGACCCAGCGACCGGTGCCGTCATCTCAGCTTCGGCCGCGGTCGCCAACGACGACGCCCGACTTCGTCGTGCCCAGGCGTTGGCGATGGGAACCGAGACCGGCCTCGACGTCGCTCGCTACCTCACGGGCGTGAAGCTCACCGGACAGGCGGCGGTGGCCGGACAGGAGCTTGCTTCGTCCGAGATCGCCCACGTCATCGACCGCCTCCGAGCGATGGTGGCCGATTCGGCCAGCCTGGAAGAGGTGCGCCAGCTGGAGGCATCGGCAGCCAACCTCTACTGGTCGGCATGGGGGTCGGTGGAAATCACGTTCGTGAAGAAGGACGAGCCCCGGGTCCCCGGGCACTGGAAGCTCTTCGAAGGCCGGCGCTCGGCGGTTAACCCAGGCTCGCCCAGGAATGCGAGCGACCCAGTGAACGCCCTCCTCAACTACGCATACCGGCTGGTCGAGGCCGAGGGGCACCTTGCCACCGTCACCGTCGGGCTCGATCCGGGGCTCGGTATCCTTCACGCAGACCTGAAGGGCCGGCCGAGCTTCGTCCTCGACCTGATCGAGGCCGCGAGACCCCTTGCCGAACGACACGTTCTGCGGCTAGTTCGGTCGTACCCACTGCGGTGGCGAGACTTTGGGGAAGACGACCGCGGCGTTGTCCGGGTCCTCGCCCCCCTGTCCCACCGGCTCGTCGAGGCCACGCCGGGGTTCGCCTCCTCGCTCGCGCCCGTGGTCGAGCACGTCGCCGGGATCCTGGCCTCAGCCAGCCCGTACGACGTGACCATGCCGTCGGTACTCACCCGGGAAAAGCACCGGGCGGCAGCACGTCGCCGCGTCGCATCTTCTGAAAGAGATCCGGCACCGATCGGCCCCGGCAGGGTCGGCCTGGCCCCACGGACGAAGCGTCGGCAGAAGCCCCCGGCCGAACGCGAGGCAGCACTGCCCTTGCCGATCTGCAAGGGATGCGGCGTCGTGGTGAATCCCGAACCGGATCGCAGACGACCCCGTGCTGCGTACTGCCCCGAGTGCCTCACCCGGCGCCGCGCGGAGCTGGGTGCGTCGCTGCCGGTAGCCTCCCAGCGACAGAGGAGTGAGTTCACGGCGCGCACCAGGAGATCCCCCACTCACAATCGTGACGCGTCTGAGCGCCGTCGGAAGTCGAACACCGAGCGACGTGAGGAACAAGCGGCGTGGCAGATCGAACATGATGGAGAGACGCCAGACCCCGAGTGGTTCCGGTCGGTCGTGCTGCCCAGCTTGGCGTCGGTCACGTTGAGCGAGATTGCTCGGGCAACGGGTGTCTCGACTTCGGCGGCGTCGAAGATCAGAGCGGGGAGGCGGTTGCCTCATCCGAGGCACTGGCAGGCGTTGGCGAGCCTGGTGGGCGTAGTCGAAACCGAGACTCCGACCTTCGGGTTATGAGCCGTATTCACCCCGTCTGGTGAGGAATTTCCAGGCCTGCCGAGCGGAGGCTGTCGTTGTCGTCCGCTATGGGCGCTCCCGCCCGCTGGAGAGCCACGGACTCCGAGGAGCGAATCTTTCGGGGCCATGGCCGTTGCGTGCGCCCGCAACGGGCTCCCGGTGGTCGATCACGTCATCGTGACCGAGGGCGGCTTCGCCTCGGCGAGGTTCCGACGAGCCGGGTGACCAGCTCGGGGAGCCTTCACCTCTGGTTCAGGTAACGGCCCTGACCAGGGCTTTGTCCTACTGGCAGACACAGCCTTGTCGTATCATCGCCGTGTGGCAGCGACGGCACCCCGATCCCGCCCGACGAGCACTCGGGCGGCTACCTCCTCGACCAGTGGAAACGGGTCGCGCTCCGCGTCGAAACGGGGACAGAACGCTGAGAGGGTTATACCTCCGATCGACCCCTACACCAAGACTCCGGAGCGCCCTGGCGGCCCGGGCCTCTACCTTCATTGGGACGGTCGGCGCACCTACCGGACGAAGATGCCAGCACCGAGAGTGCTGGAGCCAATCAAGAAATACTCGTTCGGCGAAAGCAACGGGAGCCGGGTCATCGAGGGGGACAACCTTCAGGTGATGGTTTCACTGAGGAGCCAGTACCGATCCGGCATCGACATTGCCTACCTCGACCCGCCGTACAACACCGGGCGGGAAGACTTCCGGTATTCGGATCGCCGCTTCCGTGACCCGAATGCCGATTCCGACGACGCCGTGTACGTGGCGAGCGAGGACGGTGGACGCCATACCAAGTGGCTGAACTACATGGGTCCTCGGCTCTACCTTGTTTGGGAGCTTCTTGCGGACCACGGCGTCTGCTTCGTCTCAATCAGTGACATCGAGCTTTTCCGGCTGGGAATGCTGATGGATGAAATCTTTGGCGAGCGCAACCGTCTCGGAGTAATCGTGTGGAAAGGGGCAATCGAAAATAACCCCACCCACATAGCCCAGGAGCACGAGTATGTCCTGTGCTATGCAAAACGAGCGGAACTGATCCCCCGTGTCTGGCAAGGAGAGAGCGCTGCAAAGCAGTGGCTTCTCGACACCTTCGCTCGCATTCGGAAGGACAATCCGAACGACACAGCCAAGAGCCTCCAGGTCAAGTTTCAGGCAGCAATACGGGAGCACATCGTCGCGAGGCAAGCTGAGATCGACGAACACCAGGAGAGTGACCTTGTCGAGCTAGGCCGAGCCGCGAGATACAAGTACGTGGACGATCACGGTGTTTATGCAGCGGAGGACCACACGGACAAGCCCTCCGGTGGCTACCACTACGACGTTCTGCACCCCAAGACTGGGAAACCGTGCAAGCGCCCGGCGAGTGGCTACAGGTTCAAACAAGAAACGATGGAGCGTCTGCTAGCCGAAGACCGCATTGTTTTCCGTCGAGACCATACGCTGCAATTGCAGGTAAAGAAGTATCTCGCTGAGGTAGCAGAGCCATTGCGGAGCGTACTGGACATTCCGGCGAAGCTAGGGACCGCCGCCCTGAAAAAACTACTCGGAGACAGCAAGGAGTACGCGTTCCTCCATCCGAAGCCCGTAGAGCTAATCGAGCTGCTGATCTCATCCATGGACTACGTCGATCCTGTGGTCCTCGATCCATTTGCTGGCTCGGGAACGACGGGACAGGCGGTACTTCGTCTCAATAACCGAGACGGAGGAAATCGGCGATTTATCCTGATTGAGGAAGGAACGCCCGACGATCGTTTCTGCCGGACGCTCACCGCCGCACGGCTCCGGGAAGCGATCAAGAAGGAGGGCCTACCCGGGGGCTTCACGTTTGAGGCAACCGGTCAACGGGTCAACCGAGACGTCATCCTGGAACTCGAGCGCGAGGCTATTGCGAATCTCATTGTCCAGACCGACGTGACCGGGGTGGGGCGGGGGATCACGAAGCTCACGGCAACCCACGTCATCGGATTCAATGCTCGGAACGAGGCCATTGCGCTTTGCTGGAACGGACGTCATCACTCGACCGTGACGCGTGAGTTGCTCGGTGAGATGTTCGCCGAGGCCAAGGAACTGAAGCTGAGTAAGCCACTCCGCGTGTATGGCACGACGTGTACCGTGGGTGAGACGGAGTCGTTCCGCTTCTGCCAGATTCCTGATGAAATTCTTGCGGCCCTTCAGCTCACCGAGGACGACGAATCAAGCGGCACCGCAGCGAGTGAAGACGTTGAAGGCGTTGCTGCGGTCGCTCAATGACGCAGGCGTCTCAGGGTTTCAAGCTCTTTCAGTTTCAGGAGGAGGCTGCGAACGCTTTGCGGGAGGCGGCGCTCAACTGGGTTGCGCACGCCGTGGAGACGGAGGTCCCCCGCCAAGGCACGAAACTGATCCCGTTCGTCGGCCAGCTGAAGGCGGTTACGGGAGCTGGAAAGACGCCGGTCTTGACGGAAGTCGTGGGCGGCCTTGGCGACGCCGTGGTCATCTGGACGAGCAAGGCGAGCGCCGTCGTAGAGCAGACGTTCAATAACCTTCGTGGACGTTACCGAGGGTTGCTGCCGGAGAGCGGTGTTCGGATTCTGCGGGACATCCCCGGTCAGAGTGACTGGCAGAACCTCATCAACTCGAAGACCGGCCTCACGATCTGGGTGCTCACCACGGCATCGTGGAATGAACAGGAAGCGGCAAAAAGCGCCGGAGCCGCTGATGCCCGTCTCAACTTACACCGGCCGCAACCTGACTGGGCTGGAGATACGTCACCCTGGGAGCAATTGCGAACCGAGTTAGTCAGGCCGCTGTGGGTCGTGTCCGACGAAAGTCACAATCAGACTGATACGCAGCTCGATCAGCTGCATGATCTTCGCCCAATCGGCTTCTTCATGGCGTCGGCGACGCCGGTCCACGGCGAGCTGTTCGACGAGTGGCAGAAGATTCTCGATCGTGAGCCCGACTGGAAGGACCTCGCAGCGGCGAGCCAGGTTCCCATCCGAACCCAAGATGTCGTTGCGGCGGAGCTGCTCAAGACGACCATCGAATTGCTCGACTTCCAGAGCGGTACCGAAGAGAGCCTCGATGGAGCGCTTGCCGCATTGCAGGAAGTCGATGCATCCGTCCTAGCCGAAGACGCGACGGTTGCACCGCGAGCTATCTACGTCGTCGAGCAGAGTAACCCGCCACGGGGATCGACCGAGAAGGCTCGTCCGGCCATCATCTGGGAGTACCTCGTGGATCACGGAGTCGATCCCCAGACGATCGCCGTCTTTACCGACACTAAGGAGCTTCCCAAGGGCGCTGAGAAGGTGTCCAGCCTTTCTGGGTTGCGCCCGGATCACCGACACATCATATTCAATCAGTCGCTCCAGGAGGGGTGGGACGACCCGGAGGCGTACGTCTGCTATTTCGACGGCACGACCAAGTCTTTCATCCGGATTCGTCAGATCGTTGGGCGAGTCCTTCGACAGCCGGGAGCACAGCGATATGCGACGGAGCCGCTAAACACGGCGACGCTCATCCTCAACACCCCGACTGACGCCTACGACCAAGTGCTTGCGGACCTTCGAGCGGAACTTCGCCTCTATGCGCCGGAAGACGAGCCCAACCGGCCGCCCATCCGCATCAAGACGAGGAAGGACCCGCTCCCCGCTGAAGCGCTCCGGCCGCAGTCGGAGGGGCTCAACCTTCCCCGGATGTCATTGCGTGCCCCGGACATGTCCACGATGATCAAAACGCTGAAAACCGACGGTGAGCGCCCATGGCCGCAGTCGGCGCTTGATCATCCTGGACAGGGAATGCGAAGCATCGTCAACCTCGCAACGGAGTCCGTCGAGCAGACGGAGTTCATCAGTGTCCTCCGGAGCGCTCGAACGTTGAACGGCATCTACTTTCGCCGACGGTTGGCAGCCCGCAATCGCAACGCACTCAACGCACTCGATCCGGACTCGTACATGCAGGGGCAGTCCTTCCAGCAGTACTCGTGTCAGTCCTCTGAGGCGCAGCTTCAACTCGCTCAACGGGCGAACGAAGTCGCTGACCACTACGAGAATCTCGTCACCTTCGACGTCGATCCCGACCCGGACCTGGCGACGTGGGTGGCGACCGAGCATCGACCACGGAACAGCGACATGGTGTCGTTCACCAATGCAGCACACGAGTTCTACTCGCGAGGAAACTTCAATCAAGACGAGTTCGTATTCGCCAAGGCATTAGAGGCCGACGGGCGAGGAGTGTGGCTCAGAAACGCCGACAGCGGCTCACTCGGGTACAGCATTCCCCTGCCATTCAAGGTTGGTGACTCGCTTCGCTTCTTCCCGGACTTCATCTGGTGGCCGAACGGGCGAGATCAGACGGCCTGGGCGCTCGACACGACGGGTCGCCACCTCATCAATGCGAAGATTCGGGGGAAGCTCGTTGCGCTTCAGCGGCCGGTAGTCGCACTCGTCATGCGTGGGGACGTCGACCTGGACCACGAGCAAGTCACGAAATCGAGCAACTGGACTGCCGTGATTGCCCGTACTGGCGTACCCCGGCCCATAGTTCAGTCGTCGTCCGACCTGTCACAACTGCTCAATCTCCTTGTGGAGCAACTTCCCCCGGTCGAGCCATAGGCCCCAGCGCTACCAGGAAACGTCTGTGCGAGAGTGGATTCATGCTCTGGGATGATCTTCAACTCCTCCGTTCGATCGACGCGATGGAGCAGCAGAGTAGCTATATCGGCACTAGGCACCGCCTCCTCGAAGAACTTGCACGACGCAAAGGGGTTCCCTGGAACGAGGAGATGAGAGCCTTCTCCATTGAGCTTGCGCTGGCGAATGCAGCGGGCTACCTCACGTGGACGGACCGCAGCTCGACGTACACCGTGAAGTTCGCCCTACGAGCGATCCCAACATGTGGTCGCAGACGATCGACGACATCCAGCTCACCCTTGCCGGTCGTGATCGAGCACGTGGCCGGGTGATCCAGGTGGAGTTGCCCGACCCTGATGAAGACGACAACCGCATCATTACGGGCTTGACGATGGAGGAGATCGCTCGCTCGATCGGCGACAAGTTGCCTCGGTACCTGCGAGAGTCAGGCATTCCCGAGGACCGAGGGTGCTGGGCAGCAGAATGCAGTCCACAGCCGAAAGGGTGACGTCGCTACGAGACGGGAGGCTGCTCCTCGTCAGGCTTGACGGTCGTCTGACTCTCGACGAACTGATGAATGTGGACGAACCGCACGGCAATCCGTTCGTCCTGATCCATGCCGGAAGTGTCGGCCGGAAGCTCGGCGGCAACCGTGCTCGGGAAGGCACTCGCTAGCGTCTCCACGATCACCGTGGCTGGGACGAGGCCGGTAATGGAGTCGTAGGTGTTGCGCTCGACCTGGCTGCCGACCGGAAGCCCGGTCTCCATGCTCCAGGCCGTGGGCATGAATGCACGAATGAGCGCAAGGCAGTTCTCGACGTTGCCTGTGCAGACGGTCTGGAGATGCTGCTCTACGACAGTGGCTCCGGCTCCGCGTTGCCAGTCGTAGTAGAGGCTCGGGGCATACTTCGGCGTCGAGTGAAAGAGGGGAGCGTCGACGGCACTGGCTGCGATGCGGATGGATAGCGCACCCTCTAGCCCCGCGATCTCCGTCTGAGTCAAGGGACGAGCGTCTGGCGCAACGTCATCACCACTGAGGATGCGCGACCAACGCAACACTTCGGAGGCAAATGGCAGCGATGGGCTTGTTTCGATGATCCTCCGCAGCAGCGGTTCCCGGTCTTGAGCGCCCGCTTGCCGGAGGATGTTGGAGATGTGCATCGCCGCTTGGGTGAAGGGACTGGAAAAGCTCGCCATCGGACCCGTGGGTGGGTCAGGGAGGCGGTCGCTCGTGTCGGCGATGGCGATAGCGACCGCCCTAGCGGTAGGAGCGTCGACAGTCGTCTCTACCCTCCGAAGCTTCTCGATCACGCGTTGGGAAGTGGCCTTCTCGTAGAGCGCAACGAGACCCTCAGCGACGGGGTCCTCGGTTTGAGTCGACGCCTGGCTGAGGAATGCACGGATATCGGCGTCAGCGAGGTCGCCGACAGGGATGCCATACGAGAAGAACCGATCGAAGTAGTCCGGGGCACAGATGCGTTGGGCGGCGTGCCAGGTAGCAAGCCACTCGTTTCCCCAGTGCGTATTCGAGTAGATCCGCTCGATACGGGGGAACAATTTGCGAAGCGCTCCGGTGACGTCGCCAATGTCGTCTCCGAGACCCTCGAATAGCGGAGCGAGCTGCTCTTTCACCATGTCTTGCACGTTGTTGAGCGGGTAGTCGAAGAGTTTCCCCAGGAGCGCATCCTTGACGGTGGGCATCCGTCGGTAGACCGACGGGAAGAGCACGCTCATGGTATGCACGAGAAGTAGGTCGGTGATGTTGACCTCGCCGACGAGGAGCGGGACGACGAACTCGATGGCGTTGGCAATGCGCTTGACCATCCGAGGCGTCCCGATGTGTTGCGCGAGGTGTCGCTGAAACACCAGTGAAAAGCGGTTGATGTCATCATCCGCAAGTTCGACACCAGCGCTCTGTAGGACGTCGGTCATCGCTTGCAGCGTCATGCTCCGCAAGACGCCCTCATCGGATCGTGGAAGCTCGATCGGGACCTGGACGATCTTCTCAATGAAACTGCTCCCCGATCCCTGGGAATCGGCGAACCGCTTGGAGAGCGCCTTGGTGACGACCTCCTGGTCGAACGCAAGCACATAGGCGGTGTGGGTAAAGTCCGCGGCGAGCTTCACGAGCTTGAAGACCGTCGCAATCTCGTTGTCGTCGAGTCGATCGATGTCGTCGATCATGATGACGATGCGCGTCCCAGACTCGGCGAGGAGAGCTTCAAGTTGGCGCCGCTTCTCGAGAATGTCCACGGACGACAAGCTCTCGCCAAGTCTCTGGAGCGCCGCCCCCGGCGTCGCGTTGACAATGCCCATCCCCACCGACAACGTTCCAAGGGCAGTGCCGAGGGTGCGGAGCCACGTCCCCATCTCCTCCTTCCTCGTCTTCAGCGTCCGGCCCACGGCAGACGCCAGAGACTCGAAGAACGAGAGGAGCAACTGCGACTCGCCCTGGTAGAGCCACGGGTTGAAGCGGACACACTCGATGCCGTCAGAGTCCGCCAACCGCTGCTCGATGAAATTGAGGACCGTGGTCTTGCCTTCGCCCCACTGCCCGTAAATGCCGACGACGACGCTCGTAGGATCAGTTCTCGATGCGATCGTGTCGGCAATGCGGTGGGCAAACGGCTTGCGCCGGAGGAGATCGGCGTCGGGGTTGTCGAGCGGTGCATCACCCAAGTACCCAGATGGAGACGGCGGCTCAGAGACAGTCTCGGCTACGTCGATCTGCTCTTCCGGTGGCACGCGCCGTCTCCTCCTGAACCCAAACATGTGTTCGGCATTTTACCTCGGACGCACCGGGTCTCCCTTCGATGAGCGGAGTCATCTGGCAAGTCACCGGGCAGTGCATCATGGAAGGCATGACCGGACCGAGGACGTACCGTGAGAAGCACCCGATCGCCCACGGCTCTCCAGGTGGCACTTGGTTCTCGGCGGGGAGTTTCGTAGCTTGCACGATGGCGATGGCACGCCGCTAACGGATGCTCGGCTGCTCCACCACGCCCAGGAGTTCCACCCCTGGATCGCTGCGGTCTACCAGGCCACGTCGGGGTGGGTCCACTTCTCGCCAGCCCACATCTCGTGAAGCAGTGCGTGAAACGGTGGCCGACGGAGCGCGAGGGCCAAGGGCGCCTGCCGGAAATGCGGCGTTTCGGCGGCCCCTATCTCCTATCCCTGACCAGGCCCTTTGTGCGCCCCCGGCAGGACTCGAACCTGCGACGCACGGTTTAGGAAACCGACGCTCTATCCTCTGAGCTACGGGGGCACCGTCGTGTCGTGTCATCGCAACTCGAC
>Ga0070731_10002378_pt1 | contig 18031 bp, 13 predicted proteins | sample Coa_R1_2_FD_66448 | JGI IMG/M metagenome (GOLD analysis project Ga0070731, IMG submission 66448) | Surface soil microbial communities from Centralia Pennsylvania, which are recovering from an underground coalmine fire - Coalmine... | ecosystem: Environmental > Terrestrial > Soil > Unclassified ...
TGGCGTTGGAAACGACCAGCGAGGCCAGAGAAATCCTTGGGCGCGTCGCTCCCGCCCTATGGGTCGATGGAAGGGCCGCTGCGTTGGTTCCGCCCCGGCGTAACGCGCTCATGAGGTTGATCGTGCGGTTGGTCTCGATGATCAACCGTGCGAACACATCATCCAAGGTGGCGTTCGTCACCGAAACCACCGGCGGATTGAGGTTCGCTTCAATACCGGTCAACCGCAACGAATCCCATCGCAGCAAGCCCTCGCTCGCGTCGCCCTCGGCGAGCGAAAATCCGTCGAGCCGGGCTTGTCCCTGGAAACGCACCTCGGGCAACTCATCTCCCGTATTGCGCAATCGGACCGTGCCGGTCAACCCGAGCTTGCTGCCCAGCACGAAAATATCGAGGTACGGTTCCAGGTACGGAGCGAGCGGAAGCAGATTCAGTTTATCCAGCGCCAAGTCCACTTCCGCGGTGGGCGGCGAAAGCTCTCCTCGGAGACTCGCGCGGGCAGTACCGTTGGTGTCCCAGCGCAGGGAGGCTTCTGCGGTCATATTCGTGCCGGCGCGGTTGGAGAGATTCTTCGCTCGAACCGCGATCTCCTCGAGGTCGAGCCGAACCGGTTGTGAATTGACCAGGTCTTCCAGATGCAGCGCACAATTCGTGAAGTTGAGCTCGCGGATAGTGCCGTTTGCAAGATTGGTACTGTTCAACAGCAAGGCAACCAGATTGGTCATGGCGCGGAGCAGCAGTAGAATCCCGCCAGGCGCCCCTGGCGCCGAATCGGCGGGCTTCAATAGTTCAACGGCATTAACCGAAGTGTCCTTATTGCGGCGCAGGGCGAACCGGCCGCCGGTTACTGTCATCGTGTCCGCCTCCGCCTGGCGGCCCATCGCATCCAAGCTGGCGCCAGTAACAACAAAGTCGCAAACATCGAGTGCAGCCTGGCCGGTGTCCTTGTCCACCAGCACCAGGGACTTGAGCTGAAAAGTCGAATTCGTCACCGACAGGAGATTGGTTTCAGCGCTCCTTTCGTAGGCGTAGGTCGAATGAAAGCTCACCACCCCGTCTTTGATTTCGAAGCGGAATAAGTCCTGGTAAAGCGGCGCGTAGGTGATCAAGGAAAACCCATCGAGCGAAACCTCTCCTTCGGACCGAAGCGGATCCAAAGAGAAGGAGCCATTCCATGAAAACACTTCTCCACCTTCAGAGGTGCCGGAGAACGCAAACGCATTCTTGTGAGCGGAGTCCGTTTGGAAATTGGTGACCGTCAGAGCAAGTGGACCAGCGGTTCTTCGAAAAGGTATCCTCGGGGTCAGATCGGTGAAAGACACTTTCCCGCCGGTGAGGGTCAGCCGACTGATGCGCCACGAACGGGATTTGCCGGCTTGCGTGGGTTTCGCTCGAATGGTTGGCCAAAGCCGGCTGATGATCTCCGAAAAGTTTAGCGTGTAATCCTGGTTTACCCGGACGTTCAAGAAGGGCTGTGACAGGCTGACCTCATTGAACACCCAGGCATGGGTAAACAGAGAGGCGAGCTGGAAATTGAAGTGGACTTCGTCCCAGGAGACCAGGGACGTACCATCCTTGTCTTTAATCAAAAACCCTCGGATGCTGCCCGAGAGCATGAAAGGATTCAACCGAATGGTCCGAATGGTGACCTGGCGGTCGAGGTGCTTGGACAACTGCTTCGCCGCGACAACCCGTACTATGGGCGGCAAAATGAAAAAACCCAGAGCCGTGTAGAACAAAAACACAACGACGATCCACACGGCTAGCTTTTTGTGCCCAGGCAAGATCGAATTCAAAAAGCGCAATTTCACTGCGGCCGCAGGCTGTTTGGGCGGTTCAAGCGCGTCCCGGCTTACGCCAGAGCGTCGCCAGCCCAACCAGAGCGGCGACGATGCCCCCAATCAGCATCCAAACGGCTTTATCCGTTGGCGATCCGGTAAAGAACCTGGACACGTCTGAGGCGAAAGCGTGGGTCGCGTTAAATCCGAGGACGATGAGCACAATTCCGCCTATGAGAAGTGTCAGGGAAACGAGTTTATTCATAAGCCGGCTCCTCTCCGGCCGGAAATGAAGTTGAACAGCACCAGAACCAACGCAATCACGAGCAGGACATGGATTACTCCTCCCATCGTGTAACTGGTCACGAGACCCAGCAGCCACAGAATAATTAGAACTAACGCAATCGTGTATAACATATGTTTTTTCTTTCGGTTTGGATTTGGGACTACTGTCTGCCGGGCGCCGCTTCGCACTCGAGGGCACGAGGGCAATGAGCTCCGCAATTAGCCGTATTTCCCTTTGTTACCTGCGGGTTGGATCACGACCTTCTTCCCTGCTGCCCTGACTTGCTGCCGGTGGGGCCCAATGTTTGGGATACTGACGGACGACCGCCGCATGATGACCCGCCGGGGAGTCATGGAAATCGAGCCTTACTGACGGCGAGGCATGCAGCACGTTGGCGGAAACGCGTGGGGGCTCAGGTCGAGACACCCAGGAACGGCCTTGCTGATAAACATATTGGCGTGTGTGGCTGCTGTAGTAGACCTCGTAGTCAGGGTAATACACGTACTCGGGCTGTACCACCCCCTCGCTCTGCCCATACCCCGGGGAAGTGTCGATGTACGCTGCCCCGCCGCGCGGTTGGTCAACGTAACCGCCGCACCCTGTCACCACAGTCGCCAGTGACGCGCATAACGTAAACCCGATTTTGCCGATCATTATTTGTTTCGTTTTGTTCATTTGATTTTCCTTTAAGCCCTACAGAGCTCTTTTGCCCTTACCTATTGTCTTTCCTGCTGGGCCGGCCCTTGGTGAGACCTTTAGCTTATCGTGTGCCGAGCACTTCGCCTTGCCTGCTTCTCGAGAGTATCCCTGGGTGCCCTTGCCGAAATGCCCGCAACGCGCTTGCCAACAACGATCGCTCTCCGCAACCCTTCTGCTACGAGTTGGAAAGCATCCGACGAAAGATCCAGGGAAGCCGCTTCAAGCCTTTTTCGGCTTTGCAAAGTGCATGGTCATCGTGACGAGCCCATGCATTCCGCAATGCTTTTGGATCTTGTTCCTCGCACGCTTGTGCCCTCCAATTTGCTGATTCGACCCGCTTTCAGCCCGGCGCTTGAATCCTCGGATTGGGGCCTGTTTGCTGCCTTGTGGTGATTTCGACGGGGCTGATGTCAGTATCAGGCGGCGTCCACACGACTGCCTTCGCTGCCCTGGCGTTCCCCATCCGCCTGGGGCCTGGCGAGGCGAGATTCCAAGAGATTTGTCGCCAGCCGACGGCAGTCTTCTCGTCTGTGGGCCAGTTCTTTGCGATAGACCATCTGAAGGCCCAAAAACACCGGTACGCAAATCAGCGAACTCAAGCCCATCACGCAAAAAGCCTGAGTAATGAAACGGGTCATGAATCCCGGAATGTTCTGGGGGAAGTCCTCCATGAAAACCGCCAGGTAGGCGAGACCGGCTAGAGCCAACGCCCCCAGGTGGACCATCAACCACAGCGCGTGGCCGACACAGCGCTCGTTATGTTGAAGCTGCCGTATTCTCTCGGCCAACGTTTGACTCGCCTTGCTGCCCTCGTAAAGAATGCACTGTTTCAGAAACTCCGTTTGTCGTTGATGATCGTTCATGTTATCGACGCAGCGCTTGTCTTCATTGGAGCATGACCTCTCCCCACCAAACTCGGCTGGAATTATTTCCACGAGCTGATGCCACTGGAATTTGCTTCAACCCACGGCGCGCCACGGTGTGATCGTCGGCTAAAAGAATCCTCATGATATGTTGCCGGTGCCCGCGCGCAGGCTGCCGGCATCCTTAAGCGCGCGCCAGCATACCCTGGCCCCGTATTCTCCGTTTCGGTGAGAGGTTGGATTCTACGACCCCACTGGAAACCGCGTAGCGGGTCAACCGGGCAACCTGGTGAATGTTCAATTTATCCATGAGCGACTGCCGATGTTTCTCCACAGTCTTGATGCTCACGGACAGTTGGCGGCTCATTTCGCGGTTGGAATATCCGTCGGCGATCAATTGCAGCACTTCCGTTTGACGTTTCGTTAATGTCTGCGCCGCGGGGGAGCGGGCTTTTGAGCCCTGAGGTTGCGGTTGGTGCGCTGAAGGCTCGGCGAGCAGCGGACCGAGAAGCCCGTTGCCATTGCGGGTGTGGGGGCTCAGGCTTTCGGCTGGAAACAGGCTCGTGGCGACGGGATGTGTCCGGCCGGAAATAGCCAGGCTAAGGGTTCCTGATTGGTGGGATTCGTGCAAGGTCTCCGGGGGCAGAGTATTGTGCGTCAGCCAAAAAGCCTTAATCGCTCTGACCATGTCCTCGAGTTTGCTCGCTTCGGATGGCTTGGTTAGGAACGCGTTTGCGCCAAGACGGTAAGCTTCCGCAATATCCGCTTCTTCTGCGGACGCCGTGAGCATGATCACCATCAAGGGCGTCCTGGGCTGTGTGCGAATCCATCTCAACACGTCCAGACCCATAATGTGCGGCAACTTTAAATCCATTAACACCAGGTATGGAAACGGAAATTTTTCACGGTCGCAGAATTTGCCGGCGCCCTGCAAATAATCGATCGCCTGCTGACCGTCGCTCACGACCTGGACAGGGTTAGCAACGCCCACCTTCTTCATGGCGTGTTGCAGGAGATAGACATCGTTGGGATCGTCATCGACCTGGAGGATTGTTTTCACCGGTTTATCCTTTTTGTAATAGAATCCAGAAGTTGCTGCCTTGCCCCAGCTTGGATTTGAAGCCGACCTGGGCGCCCATGCGATCGATGGCCTTGCGCACGATGGTCAGACCGATGCCAGTTCCCTCATACTCCGTGCTGGGGTGGATCCGCTCGAACAAACGGAAAATGCGCTCATGATTTTCCGGGGCGACACCGATCCCGTTGTCCCTAAACCAAACGCGAACCAAACCACCCTCAATCTCCTCCGCAGAAACCTCCAGGCGCGGTGTGGTGCCGGGCGAAACAAACTTCGCGCCGTTATTTAAGAGGTTGGAAACACATTGTGCCAAAAGCGCTTGGTTGCCCATTACCTGCGGCAGGGTGCCTCTAATTCGAATCTCGGGTTTGATCGGCTGTCCGTTCGGGAAGGTCTCAACGATGTCGCGTACCAGACGGTCCAGGTCCACCTTGTCCATCGGCAGTTTGGCATGCAGAATTTTGGTGTAGCTCAAGACATCCTGGATGAGGTGGTCGAGCCGGACGGCCGAACGCATAATCTGAGTAAGATACTTGACGCCTTGCTCATCCAATTTATCGCTGTATTCCTCCACAAGAAATTGTGCGAAGCTTTGCATGGCGCGCAACGGGGCGCGCATGTCATGGGACACGCTGTAGGAGAACCCTTCCAGTTCATGAATTGTCTTTCGAAGTTCACTGGTGCGCTCCTTGACCAATTGTTCCAATTGGAGGGCATGCCGGGCGATTTCATCTTTAGCGTTTAAGAGCGCCTGCTCCGCCCGCTTGTGTTCGGTTATATCCTGCGTCACGGCGAGAAAGTATTGGCCGTTTGCGGGCGCGTTGTTGACAAATGAAACGCTGTTGCGCACCCAAATGATTTCTCCATTTGGCCGCAGGTAGCGCTTTTCAATGACGAAACCGGGGCCTTCCTCTTTTAACTTTTTCAGCCGCGCCAGGTTGATGGCCAGATCATCCGGGTGAGTAATGTCCTGCACTTTGAGGCCGAGCAATTCCTTCGACGTGCGCCCGGTAATGTCGCGGTAACATTTGTTCACGAGAGTGAAGCGTCCGCTCAAGTCGGTTTGCGCGATGCCGGCACCGGCCTGGCTGAAAATGGCATGAAAACGTTCCTCGCTTGCCCGCAGCAATTCCTCCGCGTGTTTACGCTCGGTAATGTCGCGAATGTTGCACTGGATGACTTTCCGATCGTGTTCGTGGTAGAGATTGCTCACGAACTCAACCTCCCGGCGCTGGCCGCTTTTGTTTTGGAGCGGCAAATTTTCGTACCGGATAAAATGTGTTTTTTGGAGCTCTCGAAAGGCCGATCGGCTGGCCTTTTCATCCCTGAGGAGGCCGATTTCCCAAAGCTCCTTGTTCAGCAGTTCGGCGTGTCGGTAGCCCAGTAGTTCGGACATGAACGGATTGGCATCGGTGATTTTCCGAGTCCGCGGATCGACGATCAAGATGCCATCCCTGGCCGACTCGAAGAGCCGGCGGTAACGAAGCTCCGAAGCCCGCAGCGCGGCATGCGAGGCCTGCCGCTGGGTAACATCTTCGATGAAAAGCAGAACCCTCTGGAGGTGGTCTACTTGGCGGCCGCTCAAAAGCATGGTGCACCGGCCGATGCTTTCAAATTCGTGCGTGACTTCGAAATCCTTGAAAGATTTCTTGCGCGGCAGCACCTCCTCGAGCAGGGTGCGCAATTCTGGAATGTTCCATTGGCCATTACCCAATTCGTATACCAGGCGATTTACCGTTTTGTTGGCTGCGATCTTGAAACATTTGCAGAACGACTCGTTAGCGGTTTGCACTCGCAACTCTTGGTCGAGGACCAATAGTGGCGGGACCGCCGCGACGACAGCTTCGGCATAGTCGCGCGCAATGAGCAATTGCGTCTGGAGCAGGAAGGCTTCCTCAAGTGTCGTCTGTTCGCTGGCCCGGGTAGCTTGGCGATGGTTTTCCGGAGCTGGTTTTTTTGTTTTTTTCACGCTCACTCCCAAGGATAACCGAGAAGAGTTCCGGCGGATTTTTGGGGGATAACCGTGGGGTGTATCCCCCTTTTTGAGATGTTTATCAACGTGTCTCCTGTTGTTTTCGCCACGATACTTTCCGCTCTGATGTGTGTTAATGCGTGGTCATATCGGTAAAGCATGTTTGCCACTTTTGTGCAGGTGTGCCGCCACTGGCGTCGCCGGCCAATTGGGTGCGCGGTTGGATTCCACGACTCCCGTGGAAACCGCGTAGCGCGTCAAAGGTGCAATCTTGTGCATGTTTAGCTTTCTCATGAGCTGGAATCGATGCCGTTCGGCCGTTTTTTTGCTGATGAATAGCAAGGCGGCGATTTGTTTGGTGCAGTAGCCCTCCGCGATCAACTGGAGGACTTCGGCATGACGCCAGGACAAGGTGGCAGGTTTGTCGGTGCCACCGCGACCCGTCCGCGGCCCTTCCCGCCATTCCGTTAACAGATGGTTGAGGAGCGGAGGGCTAAAGTAGACCCCGCCGTTGGCCGTTTCACGGACGGCTTCCAACAATTGCTCCCCCGCGGATTCTTTCATCACATAGCCGGCAACCCCTGCTTCAACGGCCTGCAGCAGGTGCTGCGCGTCGCCGTAACTTGAAAGCATCAGCAACTTGGCGGTCGGCACCTTCCGTGCAATTTGCCGGGCGGCTTCCACCCCGTTTAACAGCGGCATGGCCAGGTCCAGCAGTACCACCTCTGGCCGAAGCCTCTCCGCCGCTCCCACGGCCTGACGCCCATTTTCGGCTTCGCCGATAATCCGGATATCTCCCGCCGCCTCGAGCAGCGCTCGAAGTCCCGCTCGAACGATGGCGTGATCGTCAACCAGCAATAGTCGGATCGTTTTCATAAATCGGAGCGGGAGATCTTTGAGGCGGCATGGGGGAGTCCACTGGGGATCGATGGGGTTCCGTGCCATTGGAGGGCTTTGACGCGCGCGCTCGTCGGAGTCTGCACGTCCCGGAGCGCCCGAGACCTGGACGGCACCGTATTTTGCATTAGCCAAAAATCGTTAATGGCCCGCACCATGACCTCCAGTTTGCCCACCTCAGCCGGCTTCACCAGGTAGGCATTGGCGCCGAGCCGATAAGCCGCCTCGAGGTCTTCCTCCTGCCTGGAGGAGCTGAGGATGACCACGATGGGAGATAAACTGGACTCTCGCCGAATCCATTTCAGGACATCCAGTCCCATCACGAATGGCAGTTTCAAATCGAGCAGAATAAGGCCAGGCTGCGGAAATTTCGCGCGCTCGGCGAATTTGCCGTCGCCGCGCAGATAGTCGATGGCCTCCTGGCCATCGCGGGCGACCTGGAGCGCAGTGCTCGTGCCCGCCTTGTTGAGCGCGTGTTGAAAGAAAAACACATCGTTGTCGTCGTCTTCAACCAGGAGAATTGTGGTGGTGGTCATTGGTTAGCCTTTGGTTAATAGAATCCAGAATTTACTGCCTTTACCTAAATCCGACTGCAAGCCCAGCTGCGCCCCCATGCGCTCAACCGCTTTGCGTACAATTGTCAAACCGATCCCCGTGCCTTCATATTGCGAGGTCGGGTGGATGCGCTCGAACATGCGAAAAATCCGATCGTGGTTTTCCGGGGCGATCCCGATTCCATTGTCTTCGAACCACACGCGCACCTGGTTGTCGGCGGTTTCGGCCCGGATGCGGACGCGCGGAATGGTTCCGGGTGAAACAAATTTGAGGGCATTGCTCAACAGATTCGAAATGCATTGGGTCAACAACGCTTCGTTGCCCAGAACCGCGGGCAGGGAGCCTTCGATCTGGATGTCCGGCCCGGGTCGCCTGGCCGAGGACTCGGTTTCAATCAGGTCGCCTGCCAGTCGATCCAAATTCACCGATGCCATCGGCGCATCGGCGCGCAGTACTTTGGTGTAGCTTAAGACATCCAGAATCAGGTGGTCCAGCCGCAGGGCCGCGCGGGAGATGCGCTGAAGGTAGTCCACCGCAGTCGCATCGAGACACTTTCCGGCGTAGCCCTCGGTGAGCACCTTGGCGTAACCATGCATCGCTCTGAGCGGGGCGCGCATGTCGTGCGACACGCTGTAGGAAAATGCCTCCAGTTCGCCCACGGTTTCGCGGAGTTCGGCGGTCCGTTCATTGACCAGAGTCTCCAGTTGCCTGGCGTGCCGGCTGATCACAACTTTGGCCGCCTGCAATTCCCGCTCGGCCCACTTGCGCTCGGTGATGTCACGGATGTTGCATTGGATGACTTCCAGGCCGTCTTCGTCGTAGAGATTGCTGACGAACTCGACTTCACGAGATTGCCCCGCCTTGGTTTGAAGCGGCAAATCTTCGTAACGAATAAAGTGATTTGTCTGCAATTCTAGAAACGCAGCCTGGCTGGCTTTTTCATCCTCCAGCAACCCGATTTCCCAGAGTTCCTTGCCCAGCAATTCCTCATGCCGGTAGCCCAGTAGTTCCGTCATGAACGGATTGGCGTCGGTGATTTTTCGTGTGTTTGGATCCAGCAGGAGAATTCCGTCCCGAGCCGCCTCAAAGAGCCGGCGATACCGAATTTCCGAAGCCCGCATACTCCCCCGGGCGATCGGGTCAATTGGCCCACGTCGGTGGGCGGCTAGGCCGCCCGTTAGGCGCGGCTGGGCTTCCATTGTCGCGGCGTTCATCCCATGAGAATAGAACAGGAAGGTGCCTTGGGGTATTATGGAGTTAACCGTGGGGTGATTCCCCCATTTCAGGTAGGTGCATTCCCGGATCCCGCGCTTCGCCATGGACATAAAAACTATGAACAAACAAACACGAGAAATCAGCAATGACTTGGGCACGGTCGCCGAAGATGCGAGCACGTTGCTACCCGCCACTGCGGGCGTCGCAGGAGATAAAGTCACGGAGGCTCGTAAACAGCTCGCAGCCACATTGGAGCACGGCAAGGAGCTGCTTGGACGGGTCCGTGAGAAAGCGGTCGGGGGCGCTAAAGCGACCCACCGACTCGTCCGCGAAAATCCTTATCAAACGATCGCCATCGCCTTGGGTGTCGGTGCAATGATCGGATATAGGGTCGCGCATCGGCGCTCCCGCAAAACCGACAGTGAGCCCGATGTAACCGGCACCGCCTGAGACCTGGCAATTCTTCGAGACGTCCCAGCGCTTCGCATAATGGCTATTGAACATCCTTGAAAACCGCTTCGAATTGTTGTTGGAGGCGTACCACAGGAGCGCGAGCGCCTCCTGCATGCCATTCTGCTGGCACTGGGCGTAGCGGCCTTTGGTCTGCCCGGCTGAAATAACGCTCACCGGCGCCATCGTGGTTTGTTATGGGAACTCTTGCCGGTGCCTTGCGCCGGCCAGTCTCGAGTGGACGGCGGCGATCTATCCGGTCAAGGGACTCTCCGGGTCGGAGTGATATTCGTTTTCTCAATCAAACGAAGTTTTCAGATTGGCCGGACGCCGTGGGCCTAAGCGTTCGCCTTCAATGCTTCCGCTTACTGTTTCCTTTAATGGTACTGCTCGTCACCGTGGCTTCGTTCTTTGTTGGCGCGATGACTAGGATTTTCCGGGGGGGGGAACCCCCAATGGCGCTCCCACGGTTTTCCGATCATGTTCCCTGTCGCAGAAGTAGATGACGCAGCTTTCAATAAAAAGTCGAAAAACAAGCTATAAGGCCGGAGTGATAATGAACGGCTCGTGGAAGAAGGCGTCGCGGGAGCGGAGCACGACCAAATGGTCCAAGCCGCCCGAGCAGCCGCGAGCGCAAACAGCCGCGAGGCTTAGCTTCCGTGGACCAACTCTGACGACAAGTAGAATCAGCAAATGAACCGTTACGTTTCGGGAGGGATCGCGCTGACCTCCGTGCTGACATGGAGCTTAGTGGCGACTTTGCCGGCGCAAACTCCACCCTCAGCTTCAGTCGAGTTGACTCGCAAAACGACCCTGCCAGAGGCAAAAGAGGAGAGCGTCGTTCTACCCAAATCCGTTCCCGATCCTATCGAACCTTTCAATCGGGTGATGTGGGCCTTCAACCAGGGGCTGATGACCCACTTCGTTAAACCGACCAGCAGCGTGTACCGGTTTGTGGTGGTCAAACCGATCCGAACTGGAATCGGTAATTTTGGAAAGAACCTCACGTACCCCGGGCGATTGATCAACAACCTGCTGCAGGGAAAATGGAACGGAGCGCGCGATGAATCCTACCGTTTTGTTTGTAACAGCACCGTCGGGATAGCCGGGTTTTTCGACGTGGCGAGCAAATGGAAGATCCCGAAATCAGACGCGGATTTTGGACAGACTTTCGGCCAGTGGGGCTGGAAGCCGCGCTGCTTCCTGATGCTGCCGGTTTTTGGACCCAGCAACGAACGCGACACCGTTGGCCTGGCTGCCGATACCGCAGCCAACCCGTTACTGTATATCGCTCCCTATGATTTCGTCGCGAGTGATCCACTGACCTGGCTCGGCCCCTACACGTATCTCGCCTACGCGGTGATGTACAACGATTTGTCCGACAGCGTCGGGGAGTACGTGCGCTTCAGTCAGGCCGAACAGGATCCCTATTCCGAGATTCAATACACCTGGACATTCGCCAGGGAGAATCGGGTAGCCGATTTCCAAGTGAAAGGAAAACAGGACGAAGCGTCCCTTGAAACACTCGAATCCGTTTTCTTCACTTTCAAAGATCCGGATTTTCCGAACCGAGGCAAGACTCGGTCGGTCTTGATTCCCGCCACAGGGAGGAAATTAAAGTTTACGTTTTGGCTGCAACCGGGCAAGGCGCCCGTGGTCTTTATCATTCCGGGATTGGGTTCGCATCGCCTGGCGGCGACTGCGCTGGCGTTGGCAGAGTTGGTTTACCAGAAGGGTTTCTCTGCTGTCTGCGTCAGCAGCACGTTCAACTTCGAGTTCATGGAAAATGCGTCCACGGCGGAGGTGCCAGCCTACATGCCGGTCGATGTTCACGATTTGCACGTGGCATTGACGGAAATCGACCGCCATTTGGAAAAGCTCTATCCCAATCGGTTTGGCTCCAAGGCTCTGATGGGCTACTCCATGGGAGGATTCGAATCTTTGTTCATGGCGGCCAGGGAATCGACCAATGGAGCACCCTTGATTAAATTTGATCGCTGCGTCGCCATCAATTCGCCGGTTCGGCTGATCTATGGCATTTCCAAATTGGATGAGTTTTACCAGGCGCCGATGGCTTGGCCGGCCAGGGAACGAACCGATAATATCGAGAACACATTCTTAAAGGTCGCCGCCCTGTCCAAGAATTCGCTCACTCCTCAAACCTCACTACCCTTCAGCGAAATCGAGTCCAGGTTTCTGATCGGCGTGACCTTCCGGCTGATCCTGCGAGACGCCATTTTCAGCAGCCAGCAGCGACACAACCAGGGAATCCTGGGCCACCGCATCAAGAAATTTCGGCGAGCCGCTCTCTATCAGGAAATCCTTCAATACTCTTACGAGGATTTTCTTCAAAAGTTTTTGATTCCCTACTATTGGAGCCGGGGAATTGAGTTGAGCACGCCGGATAAACTGGAAGAAGCCGGTAGTCTGCGGACGTATTTCCGCGGCCTTAAGCCCAACCCGAATATCCGATTAATCGCGAATCAGAACGATTTTCTACTGCCAGAGGAAGACCTGGCATGGCTCAAATCGATGTTTGAGGCGGACCAGTTGACTATTTTTCAGAAAGGGGGGCACCTGGGAAACCTTTCCAATCCGGCGGTTCAAAAGAGCATATTGAACGCGCTGGCCGGTTTGAAGTCATCCCCACCTGGATCCGACTGAACAAATGACAAGGGTCCGCCATGAAACCTGAAGCTGCCGCGACGGTCGCCTCCCCAATTCCTTTTCGTAAGGCAAAGGCGACGAGCCGTCGCGAACTGCGTCGAGTTGTGAGGTCCTCGTAGGGTCCGGCGACGTTCGTTGACATCAGAATAATACTCTCGACGCGCAGTGGCGGCCGGCTTTTGCGGTTGATCAGTCGCCTGAAGATCATTCGGCCGGAGTTTGGGGAATTACCTCCTGCCGGAGAGTCGCACTTCCAAGAGCGGGTGGGCGGGATGCTCCGCTACGTCTACTGCGCAGCGGCCTGATCGCAGGTCCGCCAATTTTTGGACCGTCCGAGGGATGATTAGCATCGGGGATTTCCCCAATTAGACAAAATGAAGTGACTAACCGAACATCACTTAAGCAAGGGAAGCCAGGAACTATGGATACAAAAAAGCGTTATTCCACCGAAAGAATCGGTGAACCACCAACGATCCTGGTCGTGGATGATGATCCGCTGGTTCGCTCATTTGAGGTCCAGCTTCTCTCTAGCCAAGGTTATAACGTGCTAGAAGCGGAGAGTGGAGCGGAGGCGTTGCGGTTGGCTGACATCGCGACGATTCACCTGCTCCTCACGGATTTTTTAATGCCCGATATTGACGGATTGGAACTGACCCAAAATTTCCGAATTGTCCATCCAGAAACCCCAGTGCTCATGGTTTCTGGGTCACTACCTCCGACTGACAATAGAATTGAAAATATCGCCCGCTTCAGCTTTTTGCCAAAGCCATTTGCGTTTGATGAATTGCTTCAGAAGGTTCGGGTGCTGATCGAGGCCGAGGCACCTTTCCCGAGACGAGCAGAATGATCGCTCCATAGCGAGAGGAAAGCAGCATGCCTGCCGAGCAAGTTGAAGCTCAAGGTTCGATTCACTACGTCAGGAGCACCCAATTCAGCCCTGAGCAACTGAATGGCAAGGCCCTTCGTTGGTATTTTCAAGAGGAGCCCCTGAATTGTTCTCTTGAGGCTTCAGGTCCACTGGAGAATGGCGAATTCGTTCTCTATGCTTGCGCGGCCTGTTCCAACGGGAATGTGCAAGAGGACGAAACAGCACCTAGACACAAGTGGGCGGAATCACTGGATCAGGAAACAGTTGACCAAATCAGAGGAAGTAGTGCCAACCGCTTTCTACGAGGTTTTGATTTTGTAATCTTTCAGCAGTCACCTATCGCAAGCGAATTGTGTTGGGGGAACGAGCAATAGGTGATCGAGCGCTGCCTCTGGGTTATCTGCCGAGTCCAACCGTGCAACGATACTGAGCGGCTCCGGGATGGGTCGCAAAACCGGCTCTCTACGGGCACGCCGATCAGACACGATGAAGTCATAGCGGAAAAATCATACTCTCAATGAACGGAACTCAATCCCCAATGTTGAGTGGCACGCAGGGATCGGCCGGCCAGGAATGCGAGAAGCAGAACCGTGCTCATTCCGCCGAGCCAAACGTCCACGTCTCTGAACAGCGATATCGCCGGCTGTTTGAAGCTGCACAGGACGGGATCCTTATCCTGGAAGCGGAGACTGGGCGAATCTGCGACGCCAACCCGTTCTTGGTTAGGATACTAGGCTATTCCCGAAGCGAAATGGTCGGCAAAACTGTGGGCGAACTGAGTCCGTTCAAAGACGTCGTGTCCAACCAAGCCATGCTGGAACGAGTTCAGAAAGACGGGTACGTTCGTTACGAGGATCTTCCTTTGGAAACAAAGGACGGCCGTCAAATTTCCGTCGAGTTTGTAAGCAACATCTATGAATGCGGCAACGAGAAAGTAATTCAATGCAACATTCGCGAAATCACGAGACGCAAACGTGCGGAAGCTGAACTGCATTTGCTGAATCAAACCCTGGAGCAAAGGATAATTGAGAGCACCACGCAGCTCAAATTGGCGAACGAAGCATTGCAAACCTTCAATTACTCGGTTTCACACGATTTGCGAGCCCCGCTGCGCCAAATAGCGAGTTTCGTTAGCCTGCTGCAACAGGAGGCCAACCTGTCCCCGGCAGAGGAAAGTCAGTTTCTCGCCAAAATCGCTAAATCCGCGCGCCAGATGGGAAAGCTGATCGACGACCTAATGGCTTTCTCACGAGTTGGGCAGGCCGGCTTGCAAAAAACTGACGTCGATCTCGGTGCCCTGGTCCAGGAAATAGTGGGGGAATTCCAGGCGGAGAAAGCGGAACGCAATATAACCTGGGGGCTTCACTGCCTCCCAGGTGTGCGCGCTGACCGTGCGTTGCTGCGAATGGTGCTAGTGAATTTGATTTCCAATGGTATGAAGTTCACCGGCACTCGGGATGAAGCCAAAATTGAAATCGGCGATGTTCCGAGCAAAGATGATGAAACGATTATCTTCATTCGCGACAACGGAGTCGGTTTTAACCCGAAGCATGCCGACAAACTATTCGGCGTATTCCAACGGCTGCCCAGTGCCGCCGACTTTGAGGGCACAGGCATTGGGCTCGCCAATGTCCGGCGCATAATTGATCGCCACGGCGGTCGGACCTGGGCGGAGGGCGTTGAGAACGGCGGCGCAACTTTCTACTTTTCCCTCCCTAAATAAGCTACGGTAACTGCAAACGTCCCAAAACGAAAAAGAAGGCCCGCCATCATTTTTTGGGGTCAAGTCCGTGGGAAACCTTGTGTGCGGCCTCCCAGCACTCAAATTGACGGCGGGTATTGCGCCTGAAAAAGGCAAGTCCTTTACGTGTCTGGCCCCCTTAGTTGCCTTTGCTCCGAGTATGATTCAGACCCCCAGGGATTGCCACCGGGGGATATCCCCGATGCCTCAGCGGTCCCCTTCAACGTTCGTTCGCCTGCACGAGCCCGGCAGGCTTGTTCGCCTGGGGGGCATGTGTTTCAGATACCCGGCAAATCGTCCCGGGCATCCCCAGATATACTTACACGTGCCAAGCCGTTACGCGGAAACGTTACTTCAAGGATTAGGGTTGCGTCACAGACTGACTTGAAATGCCTGATCTTGCGAGCTAACCAACGCGCCTTTTACTAAATTCCACGCGGACCATCCTCGGCCCACACCTTCGCTTACGCAGAGGCATTTGGACCTGGGGAAATCCCCCCGGGGAATCACCCAGTATCCCATGAATGCAGATAGCTCTATTGTAAGAGCACTTAAACACGCGGTAACCTAAGATAATAATTCAATGAGAAAACTCCTAGTCGGCTTAACCATCGCGTCGTTCGCTTTTACTCTAACGGCTCATCCTAGATCGGAAAATAGGGGGAACGAGGATCCTCTTAGGGGTCGCCATGGTTATGACAACGTAGATACGCAGGCTTCCGTGCCCGAAGCCCACTCCACGCTTGCGTTACTTCTCCTCGGAATGGTATCGCTTGGAGCGGTCAGCATTTCTCTGAACAGAAAAACACCCCAAAGCCGCTAAAACTCTTTGTTCTTCGTGATGCCACCGAAACGACTCTTACCTCTGCCGCCCTCGCCGCAATCTGATGCGAATAAGCCCACCCGATACTTCGCGCAAGGTCAATCACATCACCCGGAGGGAAGAAGAGCAATTCATGCTCACGGAAGTAATCCAATACGCCTTTTGTGCCCGGCGCGATCGGTAGCTTTCCCATCGAAAGCTGTTCCAAGATTCGCGTGGGAAGGTTTACGTTATCGGCGCCACCGCACCCCGCAGCTCGGCGTGCTTTTGCTCAAGGGAAAGAGCCGGGCCCGGCGGGACTACGCCTGCCGAGCGCGGCGCTGGGTGTGCCTCAATGCGCGAAGCTCACAGCCACTCGCCAAAAGCACGAACTGGAGCTGACGCCTGTCATGGTCTCAGAAAAAGTGACATCGACATGCTGGTCCGGAGAGGTGCCAGTGGGAGCAGATTCGGAAACGGTCGCACTATTGTTGCTGGAGACCCAAGCTGACCAAGATGTATAAGTTGCCACCGTTGTCCACGGGCCGCAAGAGACGTAAGCCTGCTGTATTTCATACGCCAAGTCTGTAGCGCCCACATTCCGTTTGAACTCCAGGCAGAATTGTGTAGAGCGGATTACCCCGGTGCACGGTTGATTTGGGTTCGGCAAGTTTGGGTCCAAGCCAAACGCATATTCAAGAACGTTAACTATGCCATCATGGTCAGGATCGGCTTGGGGCCCGGCTATCGAAAGGTTGTTAGCATTCGTCCCAAAATGGACGCTGCTCCATGCACCGTAAGGGCTGGCGTTGCTCGAAAGCCCAAAAACAGAAAGGTTACACTGCCCTCCGATATACACCTTTCCGTTTGCCACGGTAGGGACGGCGAATTTGACCCCTGCGCCAAATTGGCCGCTCGCATTTTCGGCTTGGCTACTGTCATACAGCTCATTGGAGAGATTTGCTGCGTCATAAGCCAGTAGCACAGCCGGGTCGGACCGCTGAACAAGCCATACGATGCCATCGTTCGTTCCATTCGCCGAAATGCTCGGCGTCGCCCCGGGGTATGGGAACTGCCTGGTTGATGCCTGATAACCGGAAACCTGCAGCAAAGAGTTACTCAGAGCAAAGGAAGCCAGAACGTCACCCGACGCTGCGGTGTAAATCTTGCCAGCGAAATATGCGGGCGTGCTTAAGACCGGCCCGCCTAAAGGAACGGTCTCAAGAACTTCATCGATAACGCCGTTCGCATTGAAGTGATTGTCTGCAGCTGTCATCCTGTCTCGGTTCATAAGGTAGAGGTTGGCTTCTTTGGAGCCCCCTACCATGAAGCGCTGAATTTGACCTGGTTGATCGGGCAATAGCAAAATGCCTCCGGACCCAACATCGAAGTTATTCTCCGCCAGAAATTCCTGATTGTATGGCGTGAAATAGTCAGCCACTGCCAAACGCCCTGTAGTCGAAAGGCGTATGAAACTGTCGCCGTATTCGGTGCCTCGGGACTTGTTAAGCGCATTGAATGTCCCGTTGCCGACCGCAAAGAAGAGGTTGCTCTGAGAGTCGACTGACAACCCACAACCTGCCATCCAAATGCCTCCTTCGCCGGCGTTTGTGCCGTAATCGGTTACGTCGGAGTTGGGTGTGGTGTTGAAAACATAATCGGGAAGCGCTGCAAGGTTCGTGGCAGTGAAGCCGATGATCCAACCGTGGTAAGGGTTAGAATCGTCATAACCGGCGTAGGTCACATAAACAATTCCGCCAGCCAGCGTCAGAGCGCATCGTTGGAGCTGTTGTTTTGGGTCGAAGTTGACGACTCCGCCAACTTCGCCCACCCCACTGCCGGGAACGGAAGCCTTTACCAAAACGGGACTGAATGGGCGTTCCGTGCCATCAGTAATATCCATCGCATGCAACCGGTGAATATAGGAGGAGCCTTCGTGCGTAAACGCGTCCACGTACAAGGTTTTTGAAACCAGATCAATAACCGGCGTCCCGGTGATCCCGACTTCAGGAACAATGGTCTGGAACCCGCCGTATCGAAGGCCAAAATCATTGTTGGGCGTCAAAGCCGAAGGACCGAGGTTCCTCTGCCACAATACTCCACCCGCTGGCCCAGCGGTCGAGTCCGCGTCCAGGGCATAGACGGTGTTATGTTCCGTGGC
>Ga0070731_10002379_pt1 | contig 18030 bp, 12 predicted proteins | sample Coa_R1_2_FD_66448 | JGI IMG/M metagenome (GOLD analysis project Ga0070731, IMG submission 66448) | Surface soil microbial communities from Centralia Pennsylvania, which are recovering from an underground coalmine fire - Coalmine... | ecosystem: Environmental > Terrestrial > Soil > Unclassified ...
CGGCGAATACCGCAGACGTGGATCTGAAGAACGAGGTCAGGGCAAGGCGCTTGTTTCTGCAAAAAGTGAATGAGTCGCCAGATAGGATTTACCTCAATCGTAGTCAGCGGCCAGTTCGGTAGGCTCCGCAATGCGTCACTAAGCTGATCTGTGTCGCGTGCCGACAAGATGCCGAGCTTCGCTTTCTGATCAGAGCGCCAGGCCTTCCGCAAGAGTCCGCAAGCGTGTAATTCCCGGCCTCGCGACGATTCTCGCTCAATTATTCATTTCGCTCTCGATCCGGGTTGCGTGAGCTTACTTTTTTATTCGTGCCGCATAGCCGATTGCCTCCGCCTCCCTTGCGGCTCCAATCGGTTGGTACTTGTTCTGGAAACTCTTCAGCACTTCGGCTGGTGCGCTCTCGGGGGTTCCGCTATGAAAGACAGGATTCGGCGCGTACTCAATGGCAAGTTGGATCTCCTGAGCAGCAGCGTCTCCTCGCAGAAGGGAGACCAGCACGAGGGCCGCATCCAGCCCAGACGTCACGCCGGCGGCGCTGATCAGGTTACCGTCGACGACGACCCTTGCATCCACCAGCTCCGCGCCGTAGTGAGCCATCAGGTGCCGTGCAGACCAGTGAGTGGTCACATGTCTTTCCACAAGCACACCCGCTGCGCCGCATAGCAGCGCTCCGGTGCAAACGGAAAACACGAGCTTTTCGTTATGAACGTGACTGCGGATGAGCCCAAGCACTTCTTCATCGTGCATGAGCGCTTGCTGTCCATAACCGCCGGGCACCACGAGAACGTCAAAGTGCTCGGCCTCAGCGATGCTCACATCCGGAGAAAGCCGAAGCCCCAACATGTCCCGCACGGGCGCGAGCTCTTTGGCCACGATTTGGATCGTCGAGTTGGGCATGCGTGAAAGAACTTCAAACGGTCCCGTAAAGTCGATTTGATCCATGCGCTCGAAGATCAGTGAGCCCACAGAAAGAGGCTGAGTTGTGAGTTTCGGTTTCGTTCTCTTGCTCACAAACAGGGGGACGCTCATCGTGCTTTCTCCTCAGTCTCTGTTGGAAACATACACTCCACACGCAGCTCCTGTGCCGTGACGCACTGTGGCGTACCGACCGTTGTAATCAAAGAAAAGTAGGAGAAGCGCTGCTTCCCCTTCCGAAATACTAGGGGCAGTACCGGACTCTGTGATGCAGGCGACGGCTTGAGCTGGGCAACACCTGGATACTCCCGTAGCCGCTTCAGCAGCTCCCGCAGTTTTGCATCCAACACCTGTCCCACGGCCTCTCGCCGAACTCGCTGCAACAGCGCGGCCGCAACGGTTTCCCACTCTTCGACAAAAGGTCGAAGGGCCGCCGGGTCGAACATAAGGCTAAGAAGGTTTCGCGGCTTTGGCCATTTTTCAAGATCGATGAATGAGCCAAAGAATCGCGGCGCGGCGCTGTTGGTCCGGACCACGTACCAATGACGATCCAGCACCAGCGCGGGATGCGGTTCATGCTGCTTCAGCATCCGGTCGATGGCACCCGTCACGATCGTCATCTGCTCGGAATCGATGCTTTGCTCGTTGTATTGCGGAGCGAATCCCGACGCGAGCAACAGATCGTTCCGCTCGCGTAGTGGAATATTCAACGCATCGGAGACAACGGAAAGGAAATCCCGGCTTGGGGCGCTCCGCCCGCTTTCCACAAAACTGAGATGGCGCTGCGAGATCCCCGTATCCATTGAGAGGTCGAGCTGGCTCTTGCCACGCTCGTGTCGCCAGAAGCGCAGCAATTCACCAAGTTGAGGAACTGCCAGAGCAGACTGCGTTCCCATGCGATCGCCCCCTATTCAGATAAGGACTTCGGCAAAGCCGCATGAGCCGCGCATTCGCCGCATTGCCTTCTTCAACATTAGTCCCGCCACGCGTGCTCCTGGAAAGCTTCCTCAAGCGGCGGATTCGCGATGGTTCCGGTGTAGTTGGTGATCGCCGATGCCGCCACGATGGCGATCACTTCCAGGACCTGTTCCTTGGTAAAGCCGGCAGCGATGAATGAATCGAGTTCCTGTTCGCTCAGGTGACCGCGTTTCTCAATGAGCGCTTTCGCCAGGTTGGAAAGTGCAGCAAAGCGCTTGTCCCTGGGCAGGCGCCCCTCTCGAATCGCGCTTGTCTCTTCAAAACCGATTCCTTGTTGAAGAGCCAGCGCCGTGTGGAACGCCACCGCATACGCGCTAGAGTTGGTGACCGCATCTGTCAGTAGCACAATCTGGTTTTCCGCCTCACTTAGACCCGGGCTATGCACCTGCGCAAACAGGCCAACGAGAGCGTTGATCAGTTTTGGTGAATTGGCAATGACTGCGGGAAGATTCGGCAGAATACCAAACGCCTTCTGCAATTGTTCGAGCGCCGGCTTCGATTCTTCCGGTGCTGACGCGATCGTTTGAAGTGGATAGCTCTGCATGTTGATCTCCTTTAGCATCTGCAGCCTCGCAAGCAAATCTGGTCGGCCACAGCTCTACTTTCGGACAGATCAGGAATCGCAGCAATTACCTCTCAGGTAATCGTCGGATGTGCCTACCCCTTTTTCAATGACAGGCTGGACCTCGTTGGGCCTCCGCGACTTGCGCGCAAAAAACTGCCCGCCGGTCGGTCCTTCATATCGACCACCTGTTTGCAGCGGGGTTCAGTGAACGGTCTTTCGGACTTGCTGACCGTCGTATTCAATTACCGTATTCGGATTGCCGGAGACATCGACGCCCACGCCGCGTCCACTTCCCACCAGCACAACCAGGAATTTACGGTGTTCGATCATTCCGGGAAAAGAGCCTTCGCGCGTGCCGATGGTGAGAACCGAGTTGCGATCGTCCCAGCGAAGAGAAATCACAGATTGCTGGCCCTGTTGGTATTCGTAGCCGTCGCCGGCATCTTCATAAAGATCGAATTGGCCATCGGCGCCGCGATAGATACGGAGCTCGATGGGGCCCTCCGGATCTTGCGCGGCGAACTCGATCTGCGGCCCCATGGGAACGATGGAACCGGCCCGCACGAAGAGCGGTATCCGCTCCAGGGGCGCGTCGGCATCGATCTCCTGGCCCCCATTGAACGTTTTGCCGCTCCAGAAGTCGTACCATGTCGCGGCTGTGGGCAGGTAGACATTGCGTTTGGAAACGTCGGGCTTCAGTACTGGATTGACCAGGATCCCGGGGCCGAACATAAATTCGTCGCCCAAATTCCAGGTCTTCGGATCTGTACGCCAGTCCATAACGAGCGGCCGCTGGATCGTGTAATCGTCGCTCGTTACCTTCCATGCCAAAGAATAGATATAGGGCATCAGCCGATAGCGCAGCTTATCGTAGCTCACCAGGATTGGCTCGACCTTGTCGAAGCTCCAGAGTTCGTTATGGGGTCGATGTCCATGCGTGCGGAAGATCGGACAAAACGTGCCGAACTCGAACCAGCGCGCGTAGAGCTCCTGGAACGCGGGATCGGCGAGAGGGTCGTCGTGGGGCGGCCAGTACCCTCCAATATCAGTGGTCCAGTATGGATATCCGGAGAGGGCGAAATTGAGTCCGGCCGGGACCTGGTGGCTCAGTCCCCAATAGGTCCCGTAGACATCTCCTGACCAGACGGTTGCGCCGGCACGCTGCTGGCCGAGGAACGCCGAGCGCGTAAGCAGGAACACCCTCTTGGCCGGGTTTTGCGCCTTCCAGTGCTCTTGAACGCCGAGCGTGTGCAAGAACGGAAAGACGTTTGTGAATTCGGCGCCATTGCCGATCGCGAGTTGCCGGCTGCTGAGGATGGCGTCACCCATGTGGGGCCAGTATTCTTCGGGCTCCGCGCTATCGAGCCAGAATGCATCCCATCCTTGCGCCAGGAGCTTGCCCGGCAGGTGCTCCCAATAGATGTCGCGCGCGTCGGAGTTGGTGGCGTCGTAAACATGTGCCCCCGATACAAGCTCGTGCTTCGCATCGAGTAGCTTGTAAGTTTCCGATTCGGGATCGAGCAGGCCCCAGACGGAGATCATGGCGTGCACGTTTTCTTTGTGCAGGGCATCCAGATCCTTTGCCACGTCGTGATAGTTGGAATTGAAGATTGGATCGCCTTCCGTCTTCCACCAGAACCAGTCCTGCACCATCGCATCCAGCGGAATGTGCTCACGCCGGTAGCGGTCCGCGATCTCGCGGATCTCGTCGAGAGATACGTAGCGGTCCTTTGATTGAAAAAAGCCGTACGCCCACTTGGGCAGCATCGGGGTGTGGCCGGTCATGTCGCGATACTCGTGGACGACGCTGTCGATTTCGGGGCCATAAAGAAAGTAGTAGTCGATCGACTTGCCGGCGATGGCAGTCAGTTTCATATCGAGCGGGAATCGATTGTCGAAGTAGGTAAGCGCGGCTGTGTTCCACATCAGCCCGTATCCTTTGTTCGAAATCAACAGCGGGATCGCAACGTCAGTGTTGTTCTGACCCAACTCGACCGTGGAACCGCGATAGTTGAACATTCCGCTCTGGTGCTGCCCCAGCCCGTAGAGCGCTTCTGTAATGGTGGGGGAAAAGCGATCCGTCATCCGATACGTTTGCTCGCCATTCAGTTCGACCGGCTCGTAGGTGCGAGGAATACTGTTGCCCTCGTTCAGCAGCGACTCTCCGCTTGCCGTCTTGAACGAGAGGTTGCCGCGCTCGATCTGAATGCTCACCTCGAGCTTCGCGGTCTTGATGCGGGCCGTTTTTGCGTCTTGCGTAAAGGTGGAAGGCGCTCCCGGGCAGGATTGCTTCTCATCGAGCATCCACGGACGCGGCGCTGCCGGAGCGGTGGGGTCGGGCGTGGCCACGACGTGAATCACCGAATCGTTACACACCGTCAGAGTGAGGAATTCACCGCCGGCAATGGCCCGGAAGCCCCGGCCTGTCTGCTCAACTTGTTCAGGCGGCGGCCCGGGCGCTTTCTGGCCCGGCATTTGCGCCCTCGCCGGCGAGCAAGCAAGCAGAAGAGCGAGAGCAAGAACCGCTGACCTCAAACGAAAACGCTGCGGGCATTGACTTGTCATGTGACCCATGTGCGATGCCAACCCTCCATTCGGTTGAGTCGTCTCGAATAAGTGAGCGGCAATCCGCCGTAAAGCAAAGGTTCCTACTGACGAAGGGCAACACATGGTTTTGGAAGCGGCGCTCCGATTTGAAGAATATCTATGACCAGTCTCTCGAGCACGGCGGTGACATCGTCTCTTGATACTTGCGCCGGAACCCTCGACTATACCGCCGAAGAGATCCGTGGAACAAGCGAATAAATCGCTTTATTTAGCTCGGGGCGGTGGAGTACCATGCCCGTGATCAGGCAAGCATCGCAACTCGTCCCGGAATTGACTTTGCGAGAAGACGTTGACGGAGGTGGAAATGAAATTGATCGGCGTATGGATGCTATTCGCAGCGAGTTTCTGTATTGCGCAGGACGTGGGCGACTTCAAGCCGGCGACGTCGAACGTACTGGATGCGCAGTATCCGAAGGTGGACGGCAACTCGCGAGTCGAAATCCGTTTCAAGGCGCCCGATGCGACCAAAGTTCGCGTGAACTTCTGGAGCGGCCCCAAGGCCGATATGGAAAAACAGCCGGACGGGTTTTGGACGTTCACCACGCCGCCCATGGCTCCGGGACTTCACTACTATACGGTGATCGTGGACGGCGCAGAGGTAAGCGATCCCTCCAGCACTGCCTATTTCGGGGGAAGCAAGTGGGCGAGCGCCGTGGAGGTTCCTGAGGCGGGCGCGACCTACTATCTGCCGCAGGATGTCCCGCACGGACAAGTGCGTCAGGTCTGGTACCACTCCAGCGTTACCGATTCGTGGCGCGATGCATATGTCTACACCCCGCCCGATTACGACACCAAACCGAAAGAGCGCTACCCGGTTCTGTATCTTCAGCACGGTGGAGGCGAGGACGAAAGCGGATGGATCCGCCAGGGAAAGGCGAACTTCATCCTCGATAACCTGATCGCCGCGGGAAGCACGAAGCCGATGATCGTCGTGATGGCCAACGGTTATGCCACCCGCGCCGGTTATGTGGTTCCAGACCTTAGCGGAAAACCGTTCGGCTCGCCGGAATTTATGAAGGTGATGCAGGAGCGGATGGGCGCGTTCGAAGACGACATGACCCAGGTGCTGATTCCATTCATCGACAAGACGTTCCGCACACTCCCCGATCGCGATCATCGCGCCATGGCGGGACTCTCCATGGGTGGTATGCAGACGTTCCAGGTGACGCTCGATCATCTCAATCTGTTCTCGTATATCGGCGGTTTCAGCGGAGCTGGCGGGTTCCAGATGATGCGTAGCGATCAGAAGATCGATATGAAAACCGCTTTCAACGGAGAGTTCGCCGATCCGGCAGCTTTTGCAAAGCGCGTGCATCTACTATGGCTCGGAGTGGGCACCGACGAACCGCCGATGATGAAAACGGGAATCGAGAAGCTCCACAACGCGCTCGATGAAGCAAAGGTGCAACACATCTTCTACAAGTCGCCCGGAACAAACCACGAATGGCAAACATGGCGCCGCGACTTGAAGGACTTTGCGCCGCGGCTGTTTCAGTCATCTACTCAAACTTCGGCCACAGCCCCACAGTGAGCGCGGTTCACCCATCAATCATTTCGATCCGTTGAGATGCCGAGGAGCAATCAAGAAGGTATGCAGCGAAGAGATTTCTGTAAGGTGCTTGCGATGGCGGCCGCGTCGAAAGCTGTTCCAACCATTGCGCAGACGTCATCGAGTAGGCAATCCGAACTCCCGGAAGGATTCAACCGCTTCACCCAGGACTATGCCGACTTTTGCGCATTGCCGCCGGAGAAGAGGATTTTCTATAAGGTCAGCGATGGCAACATCGTCCCGATCAAACTGGACGAAGCCAAATGGCAGCAGCCGGCGTGGAACTACAATCCGGCTCCGTCGCAGATGGCGGGCGGCATGTGGGACGACGTTCCACTCGAGTCCCCCATCCCCAACCTTTCCGGAGACGGCCCCTTCAAACCGACGTGGGATTCGTTGCTCGAGTACGAGGCCCCCGAATGGTACCGCGATGCCAAGTTCGGGATATGGGCTCACTGGAGTCCGCAGTGTGTGGCCGAAGCCGGCGACTGGTACGCGCGTAATATCTACGTCGAGGGGCAACGGCAATATCAGTATCACCTCGATCACTACGGGCCGGCCTCGCGTTTCGGCTACAAAGACCTTTGCGCTCAATGGACGCTGCTCAATTGGGAACCTGATGAGTTGATTGCGCGCTACAAGAAAGCGGGCGCAAGAATCTTTGTTGCTCTCGCCAACCATCATGACAATTTCGACGCGTGGAATTCGAAGCACCAACCCTGGAATTCATCAGCTATTGGTCCCCACCGCGATGTGGTCGGTACCTGGGCCGCCGCCGCGCGAAAGCAGGGATTGCGATTCGGCGTGACCGTTCACCAGGCTCGGAATTGGTGGTGGTTTCAGCCGTCGCACGGTGCGGACAAATCTGGACCTCTGGCCGGCGTTCCTTACGATGGGGTTCTCACGGAAGCGGCGGGGAAGGGACAGTGGTGGCAGGGCCTCAATCCGCAGCGTCTCTACTGCGTTAAGCATCCCGGAGATGCGCTTCCCGATGTTTCGTATGTCAAGAACTTCTACGACAGAACCCGCGATCTGATCGACCAGCACAATCCTGACCTTCTCTACTTTGACGACTCGTTATTGCCCCTGGGTTGGGGTGGGATGAATATCGGCGCGTACTTCTATAACAAGAGCCTCAACGTGAACGGCGGCAAGATGGAGGCGGTCTTGAACGTCAAGGATGTTCCCGATCGCCTTGCTAAAGCCATGGTGGCCGACTATGAACGCGGCTTAACCGCCGAGATCATGAAGTATCCCTGGCAGTCGGAAACCTGCATCGGCGCCTGGCATTACTTGCGCTACTTATATGAAAAACCGGGCGAATACGGCGGCTACCTGAATCCTCGCGATGTGATCCACTGGCTCATTGATACGGTGAGCAAGAACGGCACGTTCATTCTGAACCTGCCTGGAAGGCCCGACGGAACACTTGATAGCAAGGAGATCGCGGTGCTCGATGGCGTGACCTCGTGGATGGAGGTCAATGGCGAAGCCATATACGAGACACGGCCCTGGAAGATCTCCGGCGAAGGGCCAAACCTTGTGAAAGCAGGTTCATTTCAGGGCGGGAGCGTAAACAAGCTGGGCGAAAAGGACATTCGTTTCACCCGCAACAAGGCAAACAGCGTCATCTACGCAATGGTGCTTGGCTGGCCGTCGGAACCGATCCTGGTGCAGTCGCTTGGATTGTCGGCCGCGACAAGTCCTGGCAAGGTGGCCCGTGTTGAAGTTCTGGGAACCGGCGCAACAGTCGACTGGAGCCAAAGAGCGGATGCTCTCCGCGTCGTGCTTCCAGCCAACTATAACCCGACAGCCGACTATGCCGCCGCCCTGAAGGTGACTTTGGCATGAATGTTCAGATTGCGCTGCTTGGGCTTGCTCTCACTGCCGCCAAGGTTCCATATCTTGCCCATGCGCAGAATGCTTCCGAGCATCCCAACTGGCCGAGCGCTGGACAGCTCTTTCTCGGCACTTGCTACCAGCCCATCGATCGCTCGCCACAGCAGATCGATCAGGATATAGCCATCATGAAACATGCTGGCTTGCATGTTGATTTCACGAATCGCCGATTCTCGGCGGGGAGAGCCCTCTTGTTGATCCGGAACTGTAACAGAGCCGGCGAGTGACCCACTCAAGCCGAGCCTGGGTGTCCAGTGACGCACTCATTGCTTTCGAAAAGTCTGACACTTTGGATCTCCGTTTCGTCGATTACATCTCTGTAACGACTCCCCCTGAAGACTTCACCGAACGCCCCCGTTGGCAGAGAACCGCCTTCGAGCAGACCGATCAGCGCGTCCTGTTCGTCCGTAGGCCTTGGCTCTGCCGAATCCCTCGAATGTGTTTTGCCACTGGATATTCAGAATCTTCCAAGCCATGCCAATCTCGAGAATGCCTGGGGGATCCTTATCTTTGGATTGTTCATTGCCGGAATCGGTCTAACGATGTTTGCACATGAGCAGACGAGATAACGCACTGTATAGTCAGAGTGAATGCGCGAGCACGCATTGAACCCTCCAGGGTAAGCGAGGGCGCGCTGAAAGTTGTGAAGAAAAGATAGAAATCAGTCACTTCGCCCTGAGCATGAGAATGGGCACGCTTACACTATGCCGCACTTTAGTGGCTGTTGTGCCACGGAACAAGTCATCGAGAAAACGATGGCCATGAGTGCTCATGGCCACCAGGTTGCACGACTTCTCTCGCACCCATTTGATGATTTCCTTGTCCGGTTCTCCGTAGGCCAGTTCGGGTTCAGCCGGGATGCCTAGAGCTTCAAACTCCTGTCGAACCCTCTCCAAATACGCGGTGTCTTCGGTGATTTCGGGACTGACCGCATCGGGCCCATAGGTTCGGGCCGCCCACCCATCGGCGACGTGCAGTAACACGATGCGGCTGTGCGCGAGTTTGGCCAGTTCCTTCACGTGCTCGATGATCGCCCGGTCTGTGGGCGTGCCGTCCAAGGTCAGCAGGATCGTCTCGTACATGGTTCTTCCATTTCTATCGTCATCCGCCGGCGACAACACGCCACGCAGCGTTGAGCGAGTCCGGTAGGCCATAAATGTCCATTGCGGTGATCAGAATAGCACTGGCCCAACCTGCGATCAGCAGGAACCAGCCAAGTTTCCAGACACCCATGCGCCGGCGCGAGCTTGTGAAATGCAGCAGAGGAAACATGGCGAAGGGGAGCTGCAGCGCGAGCACCACTTGACTGAGCGTGAGCAGATCGGTCACGCTGCTCTCCCCTCGCAGCCCAATGATCAGAACGGCAGGCAGAATCGCCAACGTGCGCGTGATAAGCCGTCGCACCCACGGTTTGATTCGCCAATGCATGAAGCCTTCCATGACTACTTGTCCGGCGAGCGTCCCCGTGATGGTGCTGCTTTGGCCGCTCGCCAGTAGGGCCACCGCGAACAGCGTGCTTGCGACAAATGTCCCCAACAAAGGTGCAAGGGTCAAATAGGCTACCCGGATCCAATCACTGTCGGCGCTGAAGGTGACCACCAGTCCACTCGACGTGGTGACGCTTTGTTTCCCGAAGAAGACCGTGGCTGCGAGCACCAGAATTGCAGCGTTCACGAAGAAGGCGACCGTCAATGCCGCAACCGAATCAATCGTGTTAAAGCGGAGAGCACTCCGGACGGATGGCTCGTCCTTCTGCAACTTGCGGCTCTGCACAAGTGCCGAATGCAGATACAGATTGTGGGGCATCACTGTTGCGCCGATAATGCCGATGGCGAGGTACAGAATTCCGGTTTGACGAAAATGCGGGGAAACCAGGGCTCTTCCCATTTCCAGGAAATTGGGCTGGGTCTGTGGCAGAACGAAGATTTCGATGTAGTAGCATACGCTGATCGTCGCCACCAGCAGCAACACAATGGCCTCGATCGTACGCATACCGAAGCGCTGCAAACCCAGGAGCAGCAGCACGTCCAGGCCGGTGATGATAACTGCCCAAAGCAAGGGGATATGAAACAGGAGGTTGAGTGCTACCGCACTTCCGAGAACCTCCGCCAGGTCACAGGCGCCGATGGCGACTTCACTCATCATCCAGTTGGGCCAACGCGTCCACTTGGGATACCAGTCGCGACAGCATTGAGCGAGATCCTTGCCCGTCACTACACCGAGCCGGGCAGAGATCACTTGCATGAAGATAGCCATCAGGCTGGCGAGTCCGACCACCCACAGCAATCCATATTTGAATTGAGCGCCGCCTTGGAGATCAGTTCCCCAGTTTCCTGGATCCATGTAGCCGACACTCACCAAAATCGCGGGACCAACGAAGGCACGCCACTGTTTCCAGAATCCCGCAAGATGATGTGGGACCGCGATCGAACCGTGAACGTTCTCCAGCGAAACATGGTTCCCCGACGCAGTTCCTGCGTCTTCGGTTTGAACGGAGATTTCCGTGTGCCTATCTTCTTGATTCATCGGCACTCATTCCATACTCGCTGTGTAGTTCAACATATCCTTCATTCGAAGACGCGATCGTCAAAATTCAATCCTTCCCTGAAACGCGATCATACGGGGCGAGCTGTCGCCGCCCAGCCCAACGCCCAACAACCCTGTAGGTGGCGAGATCGTGCTTTCGAGGGTTCCGAATCTGGCCGGAACCGACACGCCAGGAACGCCCGCTTCGACTTCGCTGGGCAAAGCGAAGTTGGGATGATTGAATGCGTTGAACATCTGAGCATCGAAGCGGAATGTGATCCCTTCTCTAATTGGAAAGGTCTTGGTGATGTAGACATCGGAATTCGTGTAATGCGGTCCGCGTACAGAGTTCCGTCCGGAATCGCCAAATTGGCAGTTCGCCGGCGAGTCGCCTCCCACACATGCTCCCGTTGTCGGATCGACTGCCGAGACGAAGGCTTCCGGGTTGAGCCATTGTTTGGTGCCGGCCACGGTGACGCCGGCAACGGAACTCTTCTGATATATAGGCACGCCTGGAATTCGATTCGCATAAGCCGGCGCGTTGAATTGAACGGTGCTGGCCCCATTCGCCTGGAACACGCCGTTACGGTTGGCGATGTAAGGCTGGCTCAGCACGCTGAAGGGCAGACCGGAGTGAAGGATGGCAGTCTCCGAGATCGACCACCCTTCGAACATTTGACGAAGGAACGCATGGTCGGCGTGGAACGGCACTTGGTACAAACCGTAGGCAGAGACGTTATGGCGAACGTCATAGTCGCAACTGGCATATTGCCGATTCAATTCTCCAGGCAAGGGCGACATCAGTCCCTGCGTCGAGAAGGACAGCAAACCGCCGTTTGATACTTCATCGAGGCAGTGACTGAACGTGTAGTTTCCGTGCAGAGTGAGTCCGCGCCACTGTTGGCTATAGGCGATCTGAAGTCCGGCATAACTGCTGTTCGCGTCGGTGCGAAACTCATTCACATTCCCGAATCGTTGATCGAGCGGCTTCCGATACGAAAACGGTGCGAAGCATCCATCGCAGACCGTTTGATATCCGTTGAGCTGCACCTGGAACGGCTCATGCAGCCCTCGTGTGCCGACGAAGTCGGTGCGCAGGCTGCCATGCGTGCCAATCTGCTGTTCAATGCCGAAGTTGTATTGATAGTAGTACGGTGTCTTGAGTGTTCCGCTCGGAAAGGTATTCAAGCTGACTGCCAGCGGACAGGTCGGCGCGCCGGGCTGAACTCCCGCGCAGGGAGCGCCGCCTGAACGAAAGATTGCCTGAAAGGAATGGTTCGCGTTCGCTGCAGCATCCACTGCACTCCCCGCGACGCCGGGAGCGATACCGATGCCGCCGACCTGGCCACCGATTCCACCAACGAACGTCGGATCGTTGGGCGCGTTCATCGCCGCAAGATCGGCAATTTGCATGGGAATGATGTCGTTGAAAACTCCAAAGCCGCTATGAACCGCCAGCCGCGGACTCAGTTGATATGCAAAGGAAACTCGCGGCTGATAGACAAACAATGGCGTGGCAGGAAACAGGTCGTGAACATTTCCTACTAGCACTTTGTTCAGCGGTTCATCGGTATTATGCGATGCGTCAAGGAAAGAGCCAGCCATGCGGGCGAAAAGATCCTTTCCGCTCGTGACGTTGGTGTTCCGGGTGACGCGCATTCCATAAGTAATCGTGGCCTTGGCGACGGGCTTGTAGGTGTCCATTGCGTAGTACTCGAGATTGCCCGCTGAAACCCGCTCTTTCAGCGAAACGGGAAAGCTCTGACTCGCCGTGTATGCGGCTCCGTAGGTGAACTCCGCCAGGTCATTGTAGGTGACCGTTGGCACAGTGCCTTCGCCCACATCGTAGTTGCTCACATCGAGACGCCGTGTATTGATCCCGAACTTCCAGGTGTGCTTCTCGTGCGTCCATGTCAGATTGTCGTTGATTTGCCATTGCGTGACCTTACGGCCCTGCGGATAGGTATTGTTATTGCCGCCGATCGTGGTGAACGGGACACTGTCGCTGCCGGACACAAGCACAATGGGAAATTTCCCTACCACTTGCGAATAGTGATTCGGTTCGAAGATGCTGGAGTACCAGCTCGCGCCGGGATTGAATTGGTTCACAACGTTCGAACTGAACACATGAGTGTAGCCTGCAACGAGAGTTCGTTGTGGCTGCGGCGAATAAGAGTTGAAAATAGGATTTACGGGATCGGTATACGCCGCCTGGAGCCCCGTGTCCTGTTGAAAGCGATACCAGATGCTGCTCTTCGCGTTGACGGTGTGATCGATCTTCACCACAATGAGGTTCTCGCTGTCGCTATTGTTCAACGAAGCCTGGCGCTGGCTCGCGCAACCTTCGCCGTTTGTGCCGAGCGGGCACCCGACAATCGGCACCGGGGAGCCACCTGATGTGGGTAGCAGTGAGAACATCTTCTGGTAAAAGGAAATCTCCGCGGGCTCAGCCGGAAGAGCTGCGCCCGTGACTGGGTCCTTCCCGCCGGTGGCGAGTTGACCGAGTACATATTGCCGGTATGTCGGCGTCGGCAGAGTAATTTGGGACACGAGCGGCAAGGCGATCCGAATACCCTCGTAATGCCCGAAGAAGAACAGCCTGTCTCTCCGAATAGGTCCGCCGATGCTAGCGCCGAATTCGTTAACTGTGGAGCGGGGCTTCTTCGCACCGCTGTCCGCTGTATCGTTCGCATGCAGAAAGTAGTCCTCCGCGTTGAATAGCGAACCATTCCAGATTTCGTACGCGTCGCCGCGAAACGCATTGGTGCCCGACTTGGTGAAGTAGTTCACCTGGGCTACGGCGTACCTCCCCTGATCGACTGAGAACGAGTTGGTATTGACGGTCGCTTCCTGCACTGCATCGAGCCCGATGACGAGATTCGTGGAAAGACCGATGTTCAGCCCAAGCCAGGGATCGTTCGTATCGTAACCATCGAGGATGTAGCCATTCGAGGTCGCAGGCAATCCGTTGAACTCCACGTTGCCGTAACCTCCGGGCGCCTTGGCGTCGTTTGAAGAGCCCGCCGTGTTCATCAGCGCTCCCTGCGCGAATTGTGCAACGTACGTGAGGTCCTGCCCTGGGTTCGGCAGTCTTTCGATGGCCTTCGCTTCGAGTGTTGTTGAGGTATTTGGATTCTCCAAGCTCAATAGCGCGGTCTGCGCAGTAACCTCGACGGTTTGCGATGTGCTCGCAGGCTTCAATGTGAAGTTCACCGCGATGGTCTGACCCACGGCAACCGTGGAAGGTTGCGACTGGGCCGGTCCAAAGCCTTCGGCTTCCACCGTGATCCGATAGGTCCCTGGATTCACCTGCGCGAAGAGAAAACGCCCTTCCGCGTTGCTTCGCGCAGTTCGTGCTGCTCCCGTGCTCACTTCCGTAGCTCTGACAGTGGCATTGGGAACAACAGCACCGGTGGCGTCGTTAATGCTCCCGGTGATGGCGCTGCTCGTGCCGCTTTGCCCCGCTGAACGAATGGGGTTAATTGCAGTTAACACCGAAAGAAGAATGAGGCTCAGCGCGGTTCGGATTCTCATTCGAAACTGATCTCCGGGAACGAAGCGAATACGGGCGGCTGCGCTGTCTCGACAGCCGCCTGGCAGGAAAGGGAAGGAGCCGTCAGCCAGAGCCTAATATTTAGGCTCGCCTAAATGATTATTGTTAGGCTAACCTAAATTGAAGGACGAGTCAAATCGAAAAGACGCCATGCCCTCTAATCGCCAGGTGAACATCAATACTGAGTCCGTGGACAACTACCTGAAGGCGATCCTTGCCCTCGGTGGTGCGGAAGGGCAGGCCGTTTCGAGTACTGCCCTCGCTGAGCGTCTGGGAGTCGCGCCCGCATCGATCACGAACATGCTGCAGAAGCTCGCTTCGGCTCGACCATCGTATGTGGAATACGAAAAGAGGCGCGGTGTTCGATTGTCTCCTGAAGGAAGGCGCCGCGCACTGGAAATACTCCGCCATCATCGGTTGATCGAGACCTTTCTCTACGAGGTTCTCGATTATCCGATGGAAGAAGTTCATGAGGAGGCTGAACGGCTTGAACATTTCATCTCCGAACGGTTCGAGGAACGCATCTCCGCGAAGCTTGGCCATCCGAAATTCGATCCCCACGGGCATTGCATTCCGTCGATGGACGGGAAGATGTCCAGGCAAGCGTCGAAACCACTGACAAGCCTTGAACAAGATGGCAAATTTGTTGTGGAGAGCGTCTCGGATCAGGATGCGCTCTTGTTAAAGCGGCTCAGAGCGCACGGCATTGTTCCAGGTGCACGGATACAGGTCACAAGGCGAGGCACGGAGGAATTTACTTTGCGCACAGGGCGCGGTACGCCGGCGCTTATTGTTTCGCGAGATCTTGCCGAAGCCGTTCGCATTCGTTCTGGAGACTAGGAAGACGTATCTGGCTTATCGGCACCGTATTCGCTAATTAACGGGTTCGACTGCTTCGCCGAATACCTACAAGCAAACCCGCACTCATGCCAACGGACTGCGGATGACCACCCGCAAAGCCGTAATCATACGCCGGTTCAAGAAACCAGCCGAAGCGGTGTTTGCCGCTCGGCCAGAACATGAAATCTCCTGCTACCTCGCCGGCGATCGAATTTGCAGCCTTCCCATTTTGTTTGAGGTAGGTCCACTGCGGGCCGATCCCCAGCATGAACTCTGCCTTCCGTGAGAGTGTCCAGGGTTTCTTGAACAGCAGGTCGGTATCCCATTCTGTCGATGTGCGAGTGTAGAAAGGTGACACACCGGCTTCCAGTTCAAGCCAGCCTTCTATCGGCGTGATCTCCGCTGCCAGATTGGGCGCGAACGTGGCTGCGCCGCCCTTGATGTTCCAGCTCGTGGCAGCTCCAACCTCAAGAATTGCCACGGGCTCCTCAGGCTCCTTAGCCGTCTCGGCTTGCGATAGATCGGTGGACTGTTTTCCAATGGCGGCTTGCCCAAAACCAGGCAGACACAAGAAAAGAAGTGAGGATGCCGCAACGAAAATGAACGCCCGTGTGACGAGATCCGACGATCTAAAGCGCTGCATGCTCACGCCTCACCAGCCAACGCGGCTTCCGTCTTGAGGTCTGTACTCTTCCATCTTGATGCAAGCAGACGGGTGGAATTCAAAATGAACGTCAGCTCAGACGCAACGTGAATAAACGCAGCGAGCAGAGGATTGAGGAAACCGGCTGCGGCCAGACCGATCCCGATCGTATCCACAATGAGAGTGCCGTAGAAATTTTCGAGAATTACACGACGGCAGTTGCGCGCGATGCGGACCGTCTCGACAAATTTCATCAGGTCGTTGCCGATCAGAACTACGTCAGCGCTCTCTCGTGCCACGTCGGTTCCTGCACCCATGGCGACTCCGACCGTCGCTTCGCTCAGCGCCGGAGCATCATTGATTCCGTCTCCCAGCATCGCCACCACTTCTCCGCTCCGTGTCCTCGCGGCGATTTCCGCAGTCTTCTGTTCCGGCAGCAGGTCGGAGTGGACGTGAGAGATGCCGAGTTCATCAGCAACGGCCTCGGCGGCAGCGCTTGTGTCCCCCGTCAGCAGAATGACGCGAATCTTCATGTCTTCGAGAGCGCGCACCGCAGAGGCTGATCCTCCTCGAATCTTGTCGTCGATTGAGATGAAGCCCGCATATTTTTCGCTGCGCGCAACATGCACCCGCGAACCGCTCGTCTCACGATAACGAGGCACAACGATCCCCGCAACTTCAAGGAAGTTGCGATTGCCAGCTATGACCGGCTCGCCCGCAACCAGGGCGGAAATGCCTCGCCCGATTTCATAGTGGAAAGCGGTCGGCTCCATAGTTGCAATGCCTTGCTCATTCGCATAGCGGACAATCGCTTTTCCTAAGGGGTGTTCGGACCCGCGTTCGGCGCTTGCCGCTGAGGCGATCAGCGCCTCCACGCCGCCTCCTTCGGCCGGATGAACGTCTGTCACCGTGGGGGCTCCCAGCGTAAGCGTGCCTGTTTTGTCGAAGAACACGGTGTCCAGTTGGCCGAGAGCCTCCAGGTAGACTCCGCCCTTGATGACGGCGCCCTGCCTCGCCGCGCGTCCGATAGCGCCGAGGATGGCAAGCGGCGTACCGGCGGCGATTCCGCATGCGCCCGCCACGATAACGACCGAAATGGTCGATCTGATGTTGTGCGTAATGAGGAATGTGAGCACCGCGGCGCCGAGCGCGAAGTAGACCAGGTAACCCGCGAGCCGGTCCGCCATCTTCTGAATCGGCGCACGAGAGTGTTCCGCACGCTCGACAGCTTCAATGATCTTGCCAAATGTGGTTTCTTTCCCTAAACGTATGGCCCGAACTTGCAACGTCCCCGCCTGGTTCATGGTGCCGGCGTAGACTTCGCTGCCGGACGACTTTTCGCTGGGCATCGGCTCGCCGGTGATGGCCGCTTGCTCCACAAATGAATGACCACTCACGACCTCGCCGTCAACGGGAATTCTGCTCCCCGGGCGAATCAACACGATTTCGCCTGGAGTAATGCTCTGAGTTTCGACTTCGACAAAGTCCCCATTTCGAAGCACACTTGCCACTTTTGGCAGGAAATCGAGCATATCTTGGATCGCGCGCCGGCCACGACCAACCGTCAGCCCTTCAAGGATCTCGGCCGCAAGGACGAACGCTGTAATGACCAAAGCGGTGAAGGACTCACCAATGGCCAGAGCCGCAACGAGGGCAATGGTCATCGAGAGCTCCATCGTCATCCGGCGCTCAATGATGTTCTCGACCGCTTCCTTGAAGATCGGGTAACCGCCAATCAACGCAGCGGCAAGCCCAATCACACTAACCCGATGAAATGGCTCCCACAAGTGGAACCAGACGGCGGAGGCGGCGAGAGCAACGAAAAGGACACGTGCCACGTCCAGCCACTCGAAGCCATGATCTTGATCGTAATCATGATCGTCGATGTCAAGTCGGTGGTCTGCAACGTGCGAATTCGCAGGCGAATGTTGGAGCGCGGGAGACTTACTCGAATG
>Ga0070731_10002380_pt1 | contig 18020 bp, 24 predicted proteins | sample Coa_R1_2_FD_66448 | JGI IMG/M metagenome (GOLD analysis project Ga0070731, IMG submission 66448) | Surface soil microbial communities from Centralia Pennsylvania, which are recovering from an underground coalmine fire - Coalmine... | ecosystem: Environmental > Terrestrial > Soil > Unclassified ...
AGCCGCGCCGGTCTCTCGAGCGGCAGCGATGGTCGCGGCAATGAGCGTTTCGCTTGTGCATGGCCGCGCCGCGTCCTGAATCGCGACGATTTCAGTTGCAGATCCTACGGCTTCCAAGCCGTTCCAAACAGAGTCTTGTCGTTCCTTTCCGCCAGCTACCAGCCGGAACGGCTTCTTGAACGCATATTTCTCAGCGATCTCCTCAAATGCGGACTGCATTCCTTCACGAACGACCAGAATGATGTTGTCGATGCACTTCGCTCCGTTAAACCGTTGCCACGTATGAGCGACGACTGGCTTGCCCGCAATCTCCAGGAACAGCTTGTCCACATTCGGTCCCATGCGGGTGCCTTTTCCGGCGGCGACGAGGATGGCTGAGGTCATGGAACCAATTATGGATTAAAGATGTCTTGGATTGAATATGTGGTCACCCGGCCGAAGTAGTGGATTATTCGGGTTATAACCGTGCCCTAGACTGTAGACTTGTACAGTACCGTCTGAATGCCGGAGCCTCACACGTCTGTCGGAAAATTCAGTAAAGCCGCCAGCGGCCTCGATTGCGTCTTGCAACGTCATGCCGTTCGTCCAGGCATACTTTCCGTGGTTATTAAATTCCCCGTCGACGTAAATTGCTGCTGGAGGTGCGTCTATCACTACTGCGGAGCGGTTTTGACTCGAACAACCCGCCGCGATCATTAGGCCGCAGACTGCAGTGTTCAACAATTTCATATTGCTTTGCGTTGTATCAAGCTGCCGTCCGCCAATCCAGCACCTTCAATTGAATAGTGCGTTGCCCATTGTATTGATTCACTTGCGGAGCGAAGGCCAGATCAAATGTTCCGACTGGCAAATTTCCATTGCCCGCACCCCACCAGACTGCTTCGTGGGTTTCGCTGCCATCTGTGACCCACATCTTCACGTGCTGCTTGTCGGCTCCGATTCGTTGAAGGGGGCGTTGGTGCGAAAGCTTGCGCGCGCAGAATTGCACCGCTGGATTTCCCTGGCCCATTGGCCGCAATCGATCGAATTCCGTCAGCCGCGCCAGATTGATTTCATCCAGGCCCACCTCCGCGTCGAGCTTAAGCGGCGCCTGCAAATCTTCCGGTTTCAAAGTTCGCCGCGCGTGTTCATTCAATCGTTGACGAAACGCATCGAGATTGGCCGCGGCGATGCTTAAACCTGCGGCCATCGCGTGACCTCCATGTCGCACCAGCAAGTCCGTGCACTCGCAAAGCGCGGCAGCCAGATCAAAACCCGCGATGCTGCGCCCCGAACCGCGCCATTCTTCACCTTCACCGCCCATGATAATCGTAGGCCGATAAAACTCTTGCAGCACCCGCGACGCCACTATGCCAACCACGCCGATATGCCAAAGCAATTGCCCCTCCACGATCACGAAGTCAGTCTCGGGATTGAATTTTGCGCGCACCGCGCCGATGACCTCATCGACAATGCTGCGTTCGATTTTTTGCCGCTCACGATTCCGCGAGTCGAGCGCCTGGGCGATCGGCATCGCTTCGGCCTCATCGCGCGCGAGCAACAGCCGCAGCGATTCTTCGGCTGTCTCGAGGCGACCGGCGGCATTCAGTCGTGGCGCAAGTTGAAAACCAACTTCATAAGTGCCCACCGTTTCCGTAGCCTGCGCAACCTTCTTGAGCGCCACCAAACCCGGACGTTTCGTACTGTTGAGCCGCTCAAGTCCAGCCGATACCAAAATGCGATTCTCACCCCTCAATGGAACGAGGTCAGCAATGGTGCCCAGCGCCACCAGGTCGAGCAAAGGTCGCAAATCAAATTCATTTGCTCCTGCAAGACCCGTCTCGCGTCCTCGCTTCACGAGTGCATGCGCCAGTTTAAATGCCAATCCCACCGAGCAGAGCTCGCGAAAGTCCGGAGTACTGTTTTGACTCGCAGCCGCCATTTGCGGATTCACGAGTGCCGTTGCCGATGGAGCAGGGGAGGAGACCTGGTGATGATCAAGGACGATCACGTCCACACCACGCTCGCGCAGCCAGGTAATTGATTCCACCGCCGTCGATCCGCAATCCACGGCCAGCAGCAGAGTCGTGGGATGTTTTTTTAGACAGTTTTCGACCCCATCCCGGCTCAAGCCGTAGCCTTCATCCATGCGGTGCGGCAAATAGAAGTCCGCCTGCCAGCCCAACGTCCCAAAGACCTCCAGCAGCAATGCCGTCGAAGTCACTCCGTCCACATCGTAATCACCAAAAATCACGACTCGTTCCTTCTGTTCGCGCCCTTGGAAAAGCCGGTCGACAGCAGTGGCCATGTTCGGAAGCAGGAACGGGTCGGCCAGGCTTTTCAAACGTGGCTCGAGGAAGGCAGGGATTCGCTCCAGGTGGCTATGGCCCCGATTCACCAGGCACTGCGCCAGCAAAGGAGAGATTCTCAGCGCGTTGGCCAGTTGCCCTGCCAGCAGGGGCTGGGAAGGAGCGATTGTCCATCGGAATTTCATGAATTCCGTGTCCTTTCCCGGCGATTCGCGGTTATCGACAGCACGATCGAGATGAGAATGATTGCAGCGACCGTAATGAGTGAAGTGCTGATGGGAATATCCGCTTGAAACCAGCGCGGTGGATCGTCGTGTGGGTCGATTAACATTTTGACCCCGATGAAAACGAGAACTAGGGCCAATCCGTATTTTAAATAGCGGAAATAGCCAATTGCTCCCGCCAGCACAAAGTAAAGTGAGCGAAGGCCAAGGATGGCAAACACATTCGAAGTGAAAACAATGAATGGATCGCGTGTCACCGCAAAAATGGCCGGAATGGAATCAAGCGCGAACACCAGGTCCATCGTTTCAACCATCACCAGCGCCAGTGCGAGCGGTGTCAAAGCCATGCGGCCATTCCATTCGGTGCGGAATTTTTCACCATCAAAGTGCGGAGCCACTGGAAAAATCTTACGCGCCAGCCGCACGACAATATTCTTATCCGGTGCTACTTCCGTATGGGTGAAGAGCATCTTGATGCCGCTTACAACGATCAACAGTCCAAATACATAAAGAATCCAATCCAGCCAATCAATCAGCACCACCCCCACAGTAATCATGAGGCCGCGCATCGCCAGCGCACCCAGGATTCCCCAGAACAATACCCGATGTTGGTGCTGAGAAGGGACCTGGAAGTACGCAAAGATCAATGCGATGACGAACATATTGTCCATCGAAAGCGAAAGTTCGATGAGGTAGCCCGTGAGGAATTCGAGGGATTTCTTTTCGCCGCGCATCGGCGTGAGGCAGAACGCAAAGATCATGGCCAGGCAGAACCATACCGTGGTCCACAACAGTGCTTCCTTGAAACGCACCACGTGGGCGCGGCGATGAAAAACGCACAGGTCCAGCCCGAGAAGAATCACCACTGCCGCGACAAAACCAATCCAATGCCAGATGGTGATTTTGACCTCGGCAAGCATTGCCTAGCCCATCATTGCGCCTTGACCGCGGGTTCCACAACGGTCTGCGTGCTGCTGCCAATACTTGGCCGCTGCCCCTTGTGCCACCACAACACAAACGCGCTGGCGATGTAGATGCTTGAGTAGGTCCCGGTAATGATGCCAATCAGGAACGTAAACGCGAAGTCGTTGATTTCGCCGCCGCCGAAAATTAAGAGCGACAGCGTTGCCAGGAACACCGTGCCGGACGTGATAATCGTTCGGCTCAGCGTTTGGTTCAGCGCCTGGTTCATTACCTCGCGGAATGTCCCGCGCACGCCCAGCCGCAAATCTTCCCGGATACGATCGAAAATCACGATCGTGTCGTTGATCGAGAAACCGATGATCGTCAGTACCGCCGCCACCGTCGTAGCGTTGAGCTCGCGCTTCGCCAGAAAATAACAACCCAGTGTCATCAGCACGTCATGCAGAATGGCAATAACCGCCCCAAAGGCGAATGTGAACTCGTACCGAACGGCCACGTAAATCAAAATCCCGAACACGGAAACCAGAGAAGCGATGATCGCTGTCGCCTGAATTTCCTCTCCCACAATCGGGCCCTGTTGAGTTATGCTCAACGGCTTGTTCCCGAATCCCGCATCTGGAAAGCTGTTTGTTAACTGTTGGAAAATCTTATCGCCCGCTGCTGCCTCATTGGTCTCGGACGCCCGCACGGTTACCTGCAGGCTGTCTGCTCCCGTAGCCACGTTATGCTGGTAAGCCACCAGAGCTTCGCGTCCGCTGATGTCCTGCGCAATCTTGCGGACCTGATCCACGCCCGGTTTGTGCTGTGAGTCCACGCTCAGCTTGATCTTTTCACCACCCGTAAACTCGACGCCGAAAACATCATGCCCGCGGACAAAAGCGCCGTAAGACATTCCGACGACAATCAGCAACCACGACGCAGCGAACGCAAACGGAGCCAGCTTCATGAAATCCAGCTTCATCGTTGCCGGAATCAGGTGCAGCATGTTCAGATCTTTGATGAGGTTCCGGTTCAGCAGAAAATCAAATACCAGGCGTGTCACAACCAGTGACGTAAACAAGCTCGCTGCAACACCCCACGTCAGTGAGAAACCGAATCCTTTGATTGAGCCGGTGCCCATCGCCCAAAGCACGACCGCTGAAATCAACGTCGTCACGTGCGAGTCAAAAATCGTTCCGAAGGCCCGGTCATAACCGGCGGCGACCGCTCCGCGCAGCGACTTGCCCTTGCCTTTCTCTTCGCGAATGCGCTCGTAAATCAGCACGTTCGCGTCCACCGCCATACCCACCGTCAATACTAAACCTGCGATCCCCGGCAGCGTCAACGTCTGCTCCGCCGCGGCAATAATGCCAATGAGGATGATCACGTTCGTGATCAGCGCGATGTTCGCAATAATCCCCGACAGGAAGTAATAGCACATCATGAACAGTGAAACCGCCACGATGCCATAAATGGCCGCATTCACACCGCTGCGGATCGTGTCTTTACCCAGAGTCGGTTCCACTTCGTTCTTATCAATAATATGGATTGGCGCCTGAAGAGGATTGTTGAGCACGTTCGCCAGCGTCTGCGCCTCCTCCGGGGTAAAATGACCCGTGATTTGGGAGCGGCCCACCAATTGACTCTGGATCACCGGGGCCGATTGTAATTCCCCGTCCAAAACAACCGCCATCCGATGGCCGATATTGTCCCCGGTCAGCTTGGCAAATTGATCCGTGTGGGCCGAATCGACCTGGAACTCAATAATCGGCCGCCCAAATTCATCCCGCGAAGGCCAGGCGCTGCTGATGCCGCCCACCATGTCTGGCTTTTTCCTGACCAGAACTGCGTCGGTTGTCGTTTTCCCATCCTCAGTGATTTCCTGCGTCAGGACTTTATAGCCAGGTGGAACAATCCCTTGCCTCATCAAATCGGCGCTCTGCGGATTTACGATATAAAACTCCAGGTACGCAACTTTCGAAATGTTTTTCTCCGCCTCGTCCATTTGCGCTTCAGAAAGACCGGGCAATTGAATGGAAATCCGGTCGCTGCCTTCAGCTTGAATCAATGGTTCTGCAACACCCATTTTGTCGACGCGGTTGCGCAGCACTTCGACTGCCTGCGAAATCGCTCCCGGCACGTCGAGGTTGTTCGTCTCCAGCACTCCATGACTGTTCGTCTCCACATTCACCAGGTGGTTTGTATCCATCTGCACGAGAAACGACACGCCGCCCTGCAGGTCAATTCCCAGGTGGATTCGTCCGATCGCCTCGCGCTGAACGCTGTTGAGAATCGCCGTCGTCGGTTGCGCCCGGGCCGCCGGTGAGTTGGTGTATTGTGGAAAATACCGGGTGATGTCGTTTGTGCCGATCGCTTCCAGCAGGTTGGGGTATTCGCGGTCGGGTCGCTTCTGCGATAACTCCTGGGCTTTGGTGACGATATTATCAAACGTCGCGTCGTAGTTGCTCGCCTTCTTGCGGAAAACCTGGATCAGGTCCTGGTTTTTGGGCGGGTAACTCTCAAAGATGGCCCAGACGACGATTAAAATGACGAGGACAAATCTCCAAAGATTATTTCGGTTCATGGGGGGGACGTTAGGATGCGCTGGATTCGCCGGAACGCTCGCGGATTTCAGCTATTGCGCCTTTGGTGATTTCCAACTTGGCGTCGGCGGAACGGATGGACACGGAGTCTTCCTTCACGGTAACCACCGTGGCGATGATTCCGCTGCTGGTCACAATTTTGTCGCCAGATTTCACCGTTTTGAGCATTTCAGCCTGCTCTTTTGCCTTTTTCTGCTGCGGGCGGATCAAGATGAAGTAAAAAATGACAAAAAGCAGTATGAGCGGGACGAAACTCACCAGGGGAGACGTCGGCTGCCCCCCCGCTTGCGGTTGCCCCATTGCCAAAACTGCGCTCAGGTTCAAATGCATATTTTCAAAATCAAGGGCTGCTAATCTACGGCTGTGAAAGCTTTTGGCAAGCGTTATGAGCAGGTTGTCTGGATGATTTTGCCCGTCTCGCGCCCTCATATCCTCTCCTCGAAGATACCGCGGAAGACACCACTCCAGTTCCAGACCTTCCAGACGCGCCCCGAGTTTGGACTTCGCACCGGCTATTCCTGTTCAAAGCTGGCAAAAATGCGCCTGAATCTGCCGCCGCTCGGTGCCAGCCAATCTCCGGCTTGCCCTGGCGCCAAAAAATCGAATGGAGATTAGTGGAATTATCGTAACTTTCGTACTGCGGAAAATCGCAGGGTAGCGCTGCGACGCACCCCGCATTCCTGCCCCCTCCCATTCTGCATTCTCCATTCTGCATTCTACCTTGATTATTCATGCCCCCAGCTTAACAAGCTCACATGGACAACCGCTGTCCATGTGAATAATGTGAATAACTTTCTCAATTTATACACAAGTGTCTTATTACGTGAAGCTTGAATCAATTGAAAACCCCCAAACTGGCCTCTCGCCCCTCCCAAAAACAAAAGCGCGACGCCCCCTCAATAAAGCGTCGCGCTCAACCCCCGCAGCCCTTGGCTATTACTATGGTGAAATCTGTTTACCCACACTGAACGTCCCGCTATACACCCGGATCGTATCATTCTCGGCCGAGCCCGGCGACCGCAGCGACGTGTAATTGAACGACCCCCCGATCGTCACCCTGCCGTTCTTCATTGTTTTCTCATTGATCGTCGCTCCGCCCATGCTTTGCCCCGAGCCGGCCAGCGGCAACGGGATCACCTGTGCCCCGGCCACGTATGCCGTCCCGCTCGCATTCGTCAACGCCGGCGGAAACGACCCGCCGTACAAAAGCAACAAATTCGTATAGATCGACGCATCATTCGTTCCCGTAATGACCTCGATGTAATCACCGCTCGCGGTAGGGTCGACGGTCGCATTCTGCACATAAACCAGTGACAGGCCCGCCGTGGGATTGTTTCTGGCATTGCTCGCCTCGGTCACGTGATTCGTGCCGGTCCCATTGGTATTGCTGCCCAGATTCAGCGCCGTCGCCGCGTCATTCAGAAACGTTTGATTGTTCAGTTTCTGCGACACAATATCCCCGTTGCCGTTCGTGGTCTGAACGGACCCTCTGAATGTCACTTGAAACACCGTTTGTGCCTGCCCTTGAATGGCCAAAGCCAGCAGGCCCGTGAAGACACTGACCGCAATTGTTTTGATTTTCATTGCCGCGATTCTAAAAAACCCCGGCGCATGTTAAATGGGGATTTCTCCTGCCAACCAATGTATCTCTAACTACCCCCTGCTGGGGTGCTTACAAGGAATCGAGCTGAATGTCATCAGGCATTCACCCCATATAACCATCCGGGCTGCAATGTACAATTTAAGTGTCGATTGCGGTTTATGCCCCAACGCTCAGTGATTTTGGTTGCCGAGGATGAGGAAGATTATGTCTTGCTCCTCAAACAGGCATTTTTCCGGGCGAATTTTGAAAACGTAGTTTATTTCGTTTCCACAGGGCAGGAACTCATGTCCTACCTCAAAGGAAAGGGCAAGTTTGCCCACCGCGATGAATACCCGCTCCCCGATCTTCTCCTGCTCGATTTGAAACTCCCCGGCTACAGTGGATTTGAAATCCTGGGCTGGATACGTTCGCACCCGGGATTGACAGCCCTGCGTGTTATCGTACTGACCTCATCGGATCGGGTAAAAGACGTGAATGACGCCTACCGGCTGGGAGCCAATTCATTCCTGGTGAAGCCTTACGATTTTGAAGACTTGGTTAACTTCGCAAAACTGATCAAAGAATTCTGGCTGCGCCGCAGCGAGTGCCCCGAAACTTCTCGAGACACAAAACCTCTTCCTCCGATTCAGACAGCCGAACCCCACACAAAATCAGAAACCAACCCCGCTGACGACAGTCGCTAGTCGCGACCCATTTACCAACCGTGCACCAATTCCGCGGGACCAACTTTGAGTTGCCCAAACGTTGGATTGAGTTACCGAACGGTGAACAGCGCTGGAGTCCCGGAGGGACTTCTGACAATAGCCCGGCGTTTCAACGTCGGGTATACAGTTCTTGATCTAAGTCCCGAAGGGACGACTGAATGACGCTATGGTGGCTTACGCGATCACTCATTCAATGTTCAGCGTTCGATGTTCGATGTTCCCTCGCCGTCCCTCAATCCCCCAAACCCTTCGGCTAAATCCTCGCTAGGGTAACGCCCTCCTGCGATACTTCTCAAACCAACGCATCCTCAACGCAATGTTTGCCGAATGAAAACCTTTTACTGCGACCACTGCGGAAATCTTGTCTTTTTTGAAAATGTCCAATGCGTAAAATGCTCCCACACCCTTGGTTTTCTCCCGGACGTTTTGGACTTGAGCGCTTTGGAACCAGCCGATGCAAATACATGGCGTGCACTCACCGCCCCTGCTCAGAACCGGCAATATCGCCTGTGCCAGAACGGTCACGACCATCAGGTTTGCAATTGGCTTGTGCCGGTTGAAGATGAAAATTCATTTTGCATCGCCTGCCGCCTGAACCAGACCATTCCCGATCTGACCATCCCCGGAAATGTCGAGCGTTGGCACAGGATCGAACTCGCCAAGCGACGCCTCATTTATACCTTGCTCCACATCGGCCTGTCCCTGGACGGCAAACCGCAGGAAAATCGCCCGGCACTGCAATTCAATTTCCTCGCCGATACTCCTGGCACGGCTTCCATACTCACCGGCCATGAAAACGGGTTGATCACCTTGAACATCGCCGAAGCCGACGATGCCGAACGTGAAAAACGCCGCGTCAATTTTCACGAACCCTACCGCACGTTGCTCGGCCATTTCCGGCATGAAATCGCGCATTACTATTGGGACCAGGTCATCGCCAACACCCCACGGCTCTGGCGTTTCCGGGAATTGTTCGGCGACGAACGACAGGATTATTCCGTTGCTTTAAAAAATCATTACCACCACGTCCCTCCAGCGGATTGGCAACAACGGCACGTCACCGCCTACGCCAGTGCACACCCCTGGGAAGACTGGGCCGAAACCTGGGCGCATTATCTGCACATCATTGATATCGTCGAAACCGCAGCCGGATTCGGTCTTTCACTTCATCCCCGCCATCCCTCCGCGCAAACCATGACCACCGAAACCAGAAGTGTCTCCGAGACCGAAGACAGCTTCGACCGCATTTTGAATAATTGGCTGCCGCTCACCTACGCGTTGAATTCATTCAATCGCGGAATGGGCCTCCCGGATTTATATCCCTTTGTGCTATCTGCACCCGCCATCGAGAAAATGCGCTTCATCCACGAAACCATAAAAGCAGTCAGACACTAAGAGGCCGTTCATTCGATGTTCGATGTTCCCCCGGGGGTGTTCCGCGGGAACTGGAGATAGAGGCACCATCGACCTTAAGAAGCAGGATCGAACCCGAATACCCGTAGCTCTTGGTGACAGCGGCAGGCCTTCGCGATGCGCGCGGCCCACGCGATAGCCTCTTCGCGAGAAGGTAGTTCGAGCACCGTGAAGCCGCCATTGAGCGGAGGCGCCCACGAGTATCCGCCTGCGGAGAACGTGCCATCAGCCGAGACGAGCACCGGCGGGACCGCTTCGTCGATACCGCCGCCGAAGACATAGACGCCAGCGGCTTTTGCTTCGTCGATTACCGCGTGTGCGTCGCGACCAACCGCCTCCCAATCGCTATCGGGTACGACCATCGCTGCGCTTGGAAATGAGATCAGGTATTTCGCCATAGAACTCTTTCTTTAGGAATGGAAGACAGTCGCGTCGTAGCGCGCAGCGAAGACGGCAAAGTCCCGATTCCGAATCGGGATTGGCTGCGACGATTTGTTAAGCGACGGGTTCATACGTCGAAACTCCCGCAGCACTGTCACCGCCGGTAATCCATGCATAAAAATTGTCGAGTGAGGTTTTTTGTAAAAACGCGTCTCCATAATCGCCTCCTAGATCGACATCTGGTCTGTCCACGACGAAGAGCCTGAAATAACGAATACCGGGTGGTGCGTTGCCTCCCAGGTCATACGCCTCCCAAGAAATATCCTGGGTCACGCCACGAACAGTCGCAGCACGCTGAATCTGTGGCTCAAAACGGCGCAGCAAAAGGACCTCATCCGAAGTGCAATTCTTATAATGGATCTGTGCCATGCGCGCGAAGTGTCAACGACTAGAGCTCAGCCACGCGGGCACTGCAATACAAAACAGCTCCGGCGGTCAAGTCTGCGAGAGTCCCGATTCCGAATCGGCGTTGGTTGCAGCGATTTGTTAGGCCCTACATTACTGGAAACGTATTAAATTTTAACCTAAGAACTCGCATAAGCCTGGCACGATTATATCTCTGCGCCAACACGGGGTATACATTGCCAATGATGTTTACGGCGAAGATAAGCAAACCGGCCACAACACGTCCCCGCACGAGGCGATCAGCCCCATACCAAATGAGTAACAAGCCAATGATTGCGTGCCCGCCCTCGGCAATAAAAGTAAAGAAGAACCAAAGGTGCAACCGCCTGGGTCCTCGAAAAGGTCGATACTTGCGACCACTGAAGGCGCTATTCAACGTGTTAATGTAGCGCCCGTAAAAGTATATCTCCTTCGTCCTATGCACTCCCAATGCTCTGTAAAATTTACCGCTTATTTCCCAGGTGCGAGGCTTGAAGTAAATATTCCATAGTGCAGAGGCAAAGCTCATGACGGTTGGGCTCCTTTGAAATGCAACGAGTACTCTCGGTTCAATGATCGCAAGATGGTCATTGACATCGAGTGGCGCTCCGAGAAATCCAAAAAGCCCTATCAAACCTCCAACCAACCCAGCGACAACAGCCCCGCCAACTTTCGAGCAGACAGTGATGAGTGCCCATACTTTGAAATTATTGATGTTGTCCTTGGCTGGCATGCTCGAAGATTCCCTAACGACTAAAGCTCAGCCACGCGGGGACTGCAATACAAAACAACCCCGGCGGTCGAGTCTGCGAGATCCCGATGTCGTTTATCGGGGCTTCTCACTAACCCACTTGACGCGGCTGTGCCGAAAGCCAGCGGTCTTGCCGCGGCGGGATAAACAATCAGCCCCGGATTAACTTTGCCGAGTGCTCGAACCGACCCGCGATGGTAGGGCGCGTCACTCCGTGCGCGCCGTCCGAAACTTCATCAACCAGAACGGAAGCAAAGCGCAAAGGAGCTTAAGCAAATCCGCCAGGTTTTGGAGTGCGCCGGCCCTCCGGCGCTTTGTGCGGGACGGATTTATCCCACCCGGGTTATTTACCCGTGAGGTGGCATACGGGATCATTCGATGTTCGATGTTCCCCGGTGATCATCCACGTCGTGCGATAGACAAACTCCCTCTCCCTCGAGGGAAGTGCGGGGTGCCGAAAAACCGCCCGAAATATAATTTGCTATTCAGCCGGAAAAGCCGATAGTCACTCAATCTGTTCGACAGCTTGTCACTTTCAAGATATGGCGAATCCTCAGGTGAATTCGGTTCAATGATGATTTTAAACCCGACAGTCGGGGACAGTCTGGAAAAAGCATAAGACAGTGGAAAAATCATTATGAATAACAAATTATTTGTGGGAAATCTTTCCTTCAATACCACCGAAAACGACCTGCAGGATATGTTCGCTGCTCACGGCACCGTAACGGAAGCCAATTTGATGATGGACCGGGCCACCGGCCGTCCGCGCGGCTTCGGTTTCATCACCATGAGCACCCCTGAAGAGGCCCAGAAAGCGGCGGAAGCCCTCAATGGCCGCTCCGTGGATGGCCGTGCTCTGACGGTAAACCTCGCCCGGCCGCGGGAAGAGGGGGGAGGCAATCGTGGTGGTGGCGGCGGTCGTCGCCAATTCAGCGGTGGCGGTGGCGGTGGCGGACGAAGCCGCTATTAATTAACGCTTTACCGTGTCGGGGCCCGGCCAAAAACCGGGCCTTGGCTCTTTCAGTTTTCTTTGATAGTTTTCTGCGCGGTGGAGTCAAATCTCCTTGAGTTGCTTCATGATGATTCTGAGGCGGACTCTGTCCAATCATTGTGATTGCTGGACATGAGTAAGGCAAACCGCCGCCTGCAGAATGCGTGGTACATTTCGTGCGGTTATTTAGTTTGATTTATGATTGATGCTTTGAATTCTGGCGGCCCGGAAGCCCACCCTGAAACGGCTTCGTGGAAAAAGATCGTGGCCCGTTACCAGAAACCTTCCGTCGGACGCGCCCTTTGGCAGGTTGCCAATACCCTGATCCCTTACGCCGCCCTCTGGACTCTGATGTTTTTCACCGCGCGGATTTCCTGGTGGCTGACAGTTCCTCTGGCAGTGCTCGCCGGCGCCATCCTGGTGCGGACATTTATTATCTTTCATGACTGCGGGCACGGCTCTTTCTTCAAATCATTGCTCGCGAATCACATTTTGGGCGCGGTTACGGGAGTCCTGACCTTTACGCCATTTTATTATTGGAGATGGCAGCACGCCATTCACCATTCCAGCTCGGGAGACCTCGACCGTCGCGGCGTCGGAGATGTCTGGACGCTCACCGTCCAGGAATATCTGGAGTCATCACGCTGGCGGCGCTTTGCCTATCGGCTCGCGCGCAACCCGGTGATCCTTTTTGTTATCGCTCCGCTGTTTCTTTTTCTCGTGCAACAACGGGTGCCTTCGTTCAAGGCTCCGGCCCGCGAACGTTATTCCGTTTATTGGACGAACCTCGCGCTCGGAGCCATGGCCGCCGGCTTGATTACCATCTTCGGCCTGAAAGCGTATTTGATTATTCAACTGACCGCACTCGTCACCGCCGGCGCCGTGGGCGTCTGGTTGTTTTACGTGCAGCACCAGTTTGAAGGTGTTTATTGGGAACGAAGCGAGGAGTGGGATTACGCGGAGGCCGCGCTCAAAGGCAGTTCCTTCTATAAACTACCCAAGGTCCTGCAATGGTTTTCCGGCAACATCGGTTTTCATCATATACATCATCTCAGCCCCAGAATTCCGAATTACAATCTGGAAAAATGCCATGAGTCCGAGCCGCTCTTTCAGACGGTGAAACCGGTGACATTGTTTACGAGCTTCAAATCACTCACCTTTCGTTTGTGGGATGAACGGCGCCGCAAGCTGGTGGGTTACCGCGGTCTGAAACACTACCTGCGCGCAGCCCGCCGTCAGACCGGACAGGCCTGCGGCTGAGCCTGGGATAACACCCTCGTTCAATCCATCGAACTGTCGTTCAGACTGGCTTCCAGTTCTCTCCGCAGTTCTTCTCTTCTGACTGCTCCCGCTTCCCGCGGCACCAGAAGCGGCTTGTTCAAAATCATGTCGCAGCGCGAAAAGGGAAGCGGAATTTGAAAGCCATCCCAGCTTTTGATGCAGACTTTCCGGCGCGTATTGCACGTCACCGCGATGATCGGAAAGCCGGTGATCTGCGCCAGCGAAATAACACCAGCCTGGGCAATATATCGCGGCCCCTTTGGACCATCCGGCGTCACCGCCAGGTCGTAGCCCATTTCGCCGCGAGTGGTCAGTTCCAGCAGGGCTTGCGGGCCCCGGCGGCTGCTTGAGCCGCGCACCTGCGCCACGCCGAACTTGCCGAGCACCGCCGCCAGCAACGCTCCGTCTTTGCTCGCGCTCACCAGCGCCGCAAGCTTTCGCGGATGTCGCCGATGCACCATCATGGAGATCGCCAGTCGATTGTGCCACAAACAGAAGATGACCGGCTTGCCTTGAATCGCATTCGCCAATCCGGAATTGTCCTCCCACTGGCAGCGCAATGACGCGGTCACCACTCTTTCCACCAGAAATACCATCCAGGCAACCAGATGCTGGGAATGTTTGGGCTTATGCGGAATCACGAACCTTTTCGGCTGGGTCTTCTCGGACGTAATCGTGGCGGAAGTCGGCAACGTCCCAGTGCAACAGTGTTTTCCGCTTTCATCAACCTTAATCCGAAAAATTCGGACGTCAGAGCGTTTGAAAAAATCCTCGCTCCCTCCTTCATCCCTTCCGAATGGCTACAGTATTTTTGAAAATGCTCTAGCGCCCGAGATTTCTTATTTTGACGCTGAAAGTATTGTTGTGCGCGACGAAAGCAGTCACTCCAAAGCGGGCCCAATTTCGAGGCTGTTAATTGCCGCTCACCGCTCCAGCTTTGCTCCATTTTGAGGCTGAAATGACAAGCCGTTCCCCCCTGGCAAGTGGACCACGGCTCAAAATCTCCAGGCGAATGATGCTATAAAGTTCTCCGTCGGTAAGGGTTCGTTCAGCCATGACGACATAAGTCCGATCATTGGCTTCATCCACGATGATGTTTTCGGTTTCTTCGGTTTTAATAAATGGCCTTTAGCGAGTATTTGATGAAAGGTTCAAAAGCGGTTATTAGTTCCAGGTCCTGGCGAGCGTTGACAAATTTCAGAAGGATGTTTAATCCCGGGCCTTCCAGCCTTGCGGCCTCTTGCCGTTCTTTCCTGTCGGCCGCGCCAGCTTAAGGATTTCGGGCATGTCGAAACCGATTTTGCCCTCGATGATTTCAAGCAGGGCGATATCTGCCACTCCGAGATTGCCGGTATCGGCAAGGAGCGACCTGCTCGTCGCGCCATAGTTCGCATTCAATTGGCGGACTCGGCGCGAAACCAGGTTCACCAGCACATGAGGATCGAGGACTGTGACCAATGCTTTTTTCAACAGTTCAGCGTTCATATTTATTAATTTAAAATGATGCGGGGGGATGGCGCGGAGACGGCTCCGGCGAGATGCCAAGGCCTTGTTCCAGGACGCGCATGGCGATCTCTTGCGATTCAACGAGATCACTCTTTTCCATGGCGGCTTGATAGGGGCGCCATGCTTTGACTCTTTTTCGTTCCGCTTCCGTAAAACAGTTGCGTGCGAAAAAGTTCTCCATTTCAGTTTCAGATGTCATCATGGTCGGAGTTCGGCCGACGAGGAGAAGACGTCTGCGAACGCCCGCAAAAGGTGGGTCAAAGTCACATACACCGTAGTCTGAGTCGCGATGCGGCACAATCTTATTCTTTTCATTCGTGGGGGGCTTTCAGTCGGAAAGTGGCCAAAGCCGCCGCAAAAATACTTTGATTATGCTTGCCGCTCGCTTGTGGTGTGCGAGATTACCTCCCTATTAATATCTATCCCAAACCTTCCACAGGGCGTGGCGGTCCTCATTCCAGCGCACGCGATTTTCAACAGACGGGACGCCGTTGAGTCCATCGTTTCCTCCTCGCAATTTTCGTTCCCGGGAACCTCTGCATCGTCGGAACGGGAAAATTCGCGCTCGCGAAGTGCGCGTCGTTGACGAACTCAAGCAACAGTTGGGAGTGATGACGCTCGATAAGGCATTGCAACTGGCGCGCAGCAAGGGTCTTGATTTGGTTGAGATCGCCGCTACTGCCACGCCGCCCGTCTGCCGCATCGTGGACTATGGAAAATTCCTTTACGAAGAATCCAAACGAAGCAAGGAGTCGCGCAATACCGGGGGTAAAGTCAAAGAACTGCAAATCTCTCCCTCCATTGACCCTCACGATTTAGGCGTCAAACGGGACCATGCCATTCAGTTCCTTTGCGACGATATGAAAGTGCGGATCAAGATGCGCTTTCGCGGACGTCAAAAGGCGCACAAGGAAATCGGTCTGGAGGTGATGAATCGGTTTGTGAAGGAACTCGCGCCTTATGGTCAGGCGGATTCGCCACCCAAAATGCTCGGAGACCGTGACCTGAACGCCTTTGTCACGCCGCTTCCCAAAAACAAGCGTGCGAAAGACCCGCGTGGATCAACGAAACAACCCGCGGCGGGCAATGCCGCCAATGACGATCTCGATGACGCTCAAACGTCCGCGTAGCGGGCCTTGAGCATCGCGGCAAATCGCGCAGCCTTCTGCTTCTTGCGCTTGCGGGCGCTGGGCTTTTCAAAGCGCCGGTGCAGCCGGACCTGTTGCAACGTTTGTTCCCGGTCCAGTTTTTTCTTAAGCCGCCGCAATGCCTTGTCGACAGGCTCGCCTTTTTTGAGATGAATTTCAGACATATCCAAGAGTTAATTTATACCGCAATAGATTATGACAGGGCCTTTTGCCTTCCTTCGGCCTGACGCGTGTCCCCTCGCAGCGAATTTCACCTTCCACAATTTTACTTCGTTTGGCCACTCCACCGGCCACAACGTCGCTCAAATCAAAATCTCCCTCCAGGCACTCTCCGCTTTGGCAAACAAACGAGAACACCGATTTCGCATGCTCAACATTGACTTTGTATTTCAATCCACTCGTCCGGGTCAGACCGTCCGGTTCGAAATAGCTCAACTCAACCATCAACGATTTCAGCTTCGGAAATTTTTCAGCGAGGCTGGCGGACTGGTTGACACGTTGAATCTCACGCAGGCGGTATTCCGCCCGTGGATTCGTTCTCCTCGGAGGCATCATATACATTGGCTGAGTTCGGCCCACGAGGAGAAGGCGACCTGTGAAGCGCCCGCAAAAAGTTGGTCAAAGTCGAACCGACTATAGCGCACACCACTCCACTGCACAATGTCCAATTTGTCGGCCGCCTCCGAAGATAGCGACGCCGCTACCACAGTAAAATTGCTCTATAGAAAAGATTGAGCTCAAGCAAGCTGCGGGAAACAGTCAGGCAGGGGATGCCTTATTCCAAACGCTGGAGCAGCTTCTCCAATCAATCACACTCTTCTTCCCTCACCGACTTTCCAGAAAAAGCTCCTGACGCCAGCAACCCGATAACGAGCCCCACACCAAACACAATCCCAAGTGTCTGATAAGGGCTTTCGCGAATCACGCGATCTGTCTCCTTCGCACCGTATAGCGCTTTCTCTTTCACTTGGCCGGCGCTGGCTTTGAGCAGTTCCTGTCCATCGCGCACGACCGTTCTGATGTCATCAAGAAACGTTTCGATATCCATGTTATGACCATTGCCGGTTTTTCTCATGCCCAACTTATTACCCCAAATCCATTGGCCGAAAATGGGGTGTTCCACGGTGCTAAACTATTGCTGATGAAACCTTATTTACCAGCGGCCCAACCCCATTCTTCATTCCGCATTCTTCCTTCTTCATTGGCTCTTATGGGGTATTCCCCCCGCTATTCAAAAGCAATAAATCTTATTAACTACATTAACCGCGCCGAAATCGTGAAAAATTTCACAAACTTTACTTGCGGCGTTTGTAAGCGGGCGATTTAATACTCGCGTTCATCGAGCCGGCTCGTTTTCTTTATTTCGCGCGCGGGTGTCGGGTGAAGGTCACCGTCTCTTGCGGTCAAAAAAACAATTGACGGTGAGCGATTCTTGAAAAGAATTCGTGTTTCGCATTGGCTTTTGTTCGTTTGTCGCAATTCGACGGTTAACGAAAATTAGATGTCAGCGATTTTCCCTAAGTGGACCAACCGCTTGCCGGTGATGATGATCACCGGCGCGATTCTCGTCAGCACCGCCGTGACAGCCGGCGTCTGGTATTACTTAACACCCAAATACGGCCGCGTTGGTTATCAGCCCATCCAGCCAGTGCCGTTTTCCCACGCCGTTCACGCCGGCCAGCTCGGGATGGATTGCCGCTATTGCCATACCGGCGTCGAGAAATCCTGGTTCTCCAATATCCCCGCTGCCTCCACCTGCATGAATTGCCACAGCCAGGTG
>Ga0070731_10002381_pt1 | contig 18020 bp, 11 predicted proteins | sample Coa_R1_2_FD_66448 | JGI IMG/M metagenome (GOLD analysis project Ga0070731, IMG submission 66448) | Surface soil microbial communities from Centralia Pennsylvania, which are recovering from an underground coalmine fire - Coalmine... | ecosystem: Environmental > Terrestrial > Soil > Unclassified ...
CCCGTCATCATTAACTCCATTGCTTTTCCTTTTCCGATGAGTTGGGTTAACCGCTGTGTACCCCCGTACCCGGGAACCAAACCGAGGCTTACTTCCGGTTGACCGAATTTTGCATGATCACTCGCCAGCCGGAAATGACAGGCCATAGCGAGTTCGCAACCACCACCGAGTGCAAAACCGTTTACTGCAGCGATGATTGGTTTACTGCAATTTTCAATTTTATTAAAGACTTGCTGCTGCCCTTTTTGAGCAAGGTCTTTTCCTGATTTTCCATCAAGAGCAATAAATTCGCTGATATCTGCCCCTGCAACAAAAGCTTTTGGTCCGATGCCGGTGATGATCGCGGATTTTATTTCGGCATTGTTATAGATCTCATCAATGACTTCGCTCAATTCCTCAATGACCGTTCTATTGAGCGCATTTAATTTATCCGGTCGATTAACCGTAACGGTAAAAATATTTTCTGAAAGGCTTGTCAGCAATGTCTGGTAAAACATACTCGAAAATTTATTTAATAATCCCGGTGTTTTATAACCCACTCTTTAATATAGTTCGCAATATCCGATGTCGCTGCTCCAGGGGAAAATAATTTTCCAACTCCCATCGAATTCAATTGTTTCATATCCTGTTCAGGGATAATTCCACCGCCGGTCAATAATACATCATCCATTTTGTTTTCTTTCATCAGCTGAATTATTTTCGGAAACACCGTCATGTGAGCACCGCTCAAAATGCTGATGCCAATTGCGTCCACATCTTCCTGCAAGGCTGCGTTGACAACCATTTCAGCGGTTTGACGCAAGCCCGTGTAGATTACCTCCATACCCGCATCACGCAATGAGGCCGCGATCACTTTCGCACCGCGGTCATGCCCGTCTAATCCAACCTTGGCAACTAAGACCCTCACCGGTCTTGTTAATTCTTTAGTCATGAAATTAATTAAGAGAACTGATTTGTTTGATAAAGGTAAAGCAATAAAGAAGTTTTTAATAATGGCAACTCATTGGTTTATCATGGCAACGTCGCCGGGTCTTTACAAACATGCACAGGGCAAATCAATGGTCGTCTTCAGCCTACGGTTTAACTGTCAAAAAAACAAAAAAAATATGGGTTCAACGTTTACCATTGCCCAGTTCACCATTTCACTTTAGCTTTGTCTTTTGCAAGCTTTTCAATTATCATCTTCTTAAAATCTGCGTTTCCTTTTTTCAATACAATGATCAGGCTGCCTCTTTCTCTGGCGTACGGACTGGTTACGCTGTCTGTTAATTCAGCAGCAACAAAATTTTTGATAAAGGGATGCTCCATTTCCTTTTTATCATCCGTAAGCAACACTAGATTATCAAATTTTAGGGAGTCTGGAATCCAGTATAAAAAACTCGCGTTATCGCTATATGCCTCCGGTAAATGATATTTCTTGCGATAATAATTTATGGCGCCCGCTTGGCCGTAATTGTCACAAAATACAATGGCATTTTTTTTCTCATCACTGTCCAGCGTATTATATGCAACAGCCATTTTTTTTGTCATTTCTTCCCAGCCAAGCATGTCTGCAAAATCCTGTGGTAACGGATGATCCTTCTGGTCTTCCCATTTTAACAAGCCTGTGTTCTTCAAATTTCTTTTTTCGTAAAACGCGGCCAATTTTGCCGGTTCAAAAAGCGGGAGCAATAGCGGAACAAAAAAGTACCCCAGAAATCCGATCAACAGAATAAGTCCGTAACGCAATATTGTAAAACGTTGTGCGGTTAGTCTTTCCAATCGACAGGCTCCAAATGCAAACAGGATCGGATAGACGCCCAATGAATAATAACTTTTCCCCCGGCCGATCAATAATAACGCGATTACCAGTAAATAAGCCAAGCCGATAAAACGATATTGTTTTGCACTTCGCGAAAAACATACAAATATTAGTCCCCCGAACCATATAAAAGCGCAAGGCAAAAACATGCCAAACTGATTAACCAAAAAATCAACCGGGCTCAGGTATTGCAGTTGGGTTCTTTGCAACTCACTCATGTGATAGACTACCGGAAAATGACGGATAAATTGCCAGATGAGATTAGGGAGAAAAATAATAAACCCCAGCAATGCGGAATAATAAAGATGTTTATTGCTAAAGACCTTTCTTTGATTTGTCAATAATAAACCACCCAAAATGCTTACTATAAAAAAAGCAACGGAGTATTTGCTTAACATCCCCAGTCCCGTGCTTACCCCAAAAACATACAACCAGTAATTTTTTTCCGTTTGGGTATAACGGATAAGGCTGTAAGCAATCATTGTCCAGAAAAAAATTTCTAAAAAATTGGGTTGGAATAAAAAATGAACCCGCAGGTATGCGGTGAAAATAAAAGATAGAAAAGCCAGAAAAAGTGCAAAAGTTTTTCCGCCCAATGATTGAATGGTTTTACCAACAACAATAAACGTCAGTGCGCCAAATAAAGAAGGCCAGATTTTTACCCAGAACATGCTTCCGCCAAATGCATTCGTCAGCCAGGCAAATACAGAAAGCAGGGGCGGCACCTCCATAAAGCCCCATGCCATGTGATGTCCTTCAGCGAGATACAAAAATTCATCTCGGTGCAGTTCGTAAATTGAGTTTTGTAAAAAGAAGGGAAGGATAAATTTTATCAGTGCTAAAAAGAATATGAGTCTGCTGCTATTTTTCATTACCTGTTTTTTATAGAAAGATACCTTGGCGATATGCAAACCGTACAGTGTTTATGCTGACTCTAATATCTGCAGTGTATGCTTTATCCTCGTCACGGTTTCATTTTTTCCAAGTATCGTTACAATATCAAAAACGCCGGGACCAAATTTACCCCCGACCAGCATAATTCTAAATGGCAAAAGCAAATCACCAGTTTTGATTTCGTTGGCAGCAGCAAGCTCTTTGAATTCATTTTCCAGTTCCTCGTGCCGCCATACATGCATCAATTCATAGGCGCGGATCAGTTCAACAAAAAACAAATTCTTCCTTTCATCCCATTTGCCTCTGATCGGCACGGTATCAATATTTCCAGGAGCTTTAAAAAAGAAGGAGGACTGCTGCACAAAATCAGTGAGCAAGGTGCAACGATCCTTTACCAACTCTATTGCCTTTTTTAAGATCTGATCGTCTTTTATTTCGATGCCGCTACGCTGCAAGATCTCTTTAATGAGTAACCACTGATCATTCCATATCAAGCGCTTTATCCATTCATGATTAAACCATTTTGCTTTTTCATAATTAAATTTTGCACCGGCCTTATGAACGCGTTCCATCGAAAATTTTTCAATCAATGCCGGCAAAGAGAAAATCTCCTGTTCGGTACCATCATTCCAACCCAGCAACGCAAGCATATTGATAAACGCTTCGGAAAGAAACCCCATTTCTTTAAACCCGGTTGTTTTTTCATTTGTTTTTGGATCCGTCCAATCCATGGCAAACACGGGAAAGCCGAGCCTGTCACCATCGCGCTTGCTTAATTTTCCATTGCCGTCAGGTTTTAAAATCAATGGAAGATGCGCCCAATGTGGCATATTTTCCAGGCCAAATAGATATTGCCACAATAAAATGTGGACAGGCGCGGAGGGCAACCATTCTTCTCCACGAAATGCATGAGTGATCCTCATCAGGTAATCATCCACGACAACAGCAAGATGATAGGTTGGCATGCCATCCGCTTTCAATAATACTTTATCATCAACCTGGGAAGTCTGAAATGCAACATCGCCGCGAATCATATCTGTAAATTTGACTTCTTCATTTAACGGCATCTTAATCCTGATGACATGCGATGCATTTTCCTCAAGTAATTTTTGCACCTCTCTTTCATTCAGTGTCAGAGAGTTTTTCATCTCATTTCTCACCAAATGATTGTATTGAAAATTGGGAATTTCTTTTCTTTTTCTTTCCAATGTTTCTGATGGATCAAACGCATAATATGCATGTCCATTTTTCACCAGCTCTTCGGCATACTGGCGATAAATCGGCTTGCGCTCACTTTGTCTATAGGGACCAAATTCTCCTCCGTGAACAGGGCTCTCATCAGGCAGTAACCCGCACCAGGTAAGAGTTTCATAGATATATTCTTCTGCCCCCGCAACAAAACGAGTTTGGTCAGTATCTTCGATTCTCAATATAAAATCGCCTTCGTGTTGTTTGGCAAAAAGATAATTGTATAAAACCGTTCTCACCCCACCGAGATGCAGCCCGCCTGTCGGACTGGGGGCAAACCGAACTCTTACTTTTTTAGTCATAAGGCGCAAATATAAAACATTTGAGAGCAGGCAGGGTAGCCGCATCGCAGTACTATTTAACTTTTTTGTTCGTTATTGATTAGATTTACTATTTATACTTGCAGTAGTGAAATACCTGTCTTTAATATTTCTTTCTTTTAGTATTTGCACAGTTTCTGCGCAGATCACTTATCAAACTGTTTTTGTTGACTATGACAGCGCCTGGCAATATAAAAATCTAAAAATAATTCCCATTCGCCCCAAGGGCGGCGGAGGAGGTCTTGCTCCGATGTTAATCGATAACCCTGATATCATTTCTTTAAGTCAGGCTATCAACCAGGGAGTGGCAACGATTTCTGAACGCGGAACAGCTTCCACTGAAAATGTGCATTGGCTCCGGATAAACAATCAATCAGACAAATCTATTTTTATTAACTCCGGCGAAATGATAGCAGGCGGCAGGCAGGACAGAATGGTGATGAAGGATACGATTCTGGTTCCCACGAAGCGGGATCAATATATTCCTGTGATGTGCGTGGAAGAAGGAAGATGGGGCGATAAAGAAAAAAAATTCTCCTATAATGATTTTGCCAACGCCCATCTGCGTAAGGTGCTTGATGTTTCCAAAAACCAGGTGCTTATCTGGAACGAAATTGACAACCAATTACAGTCCGGAGATATAAAAAACACCACCATGGCATATTTGGCAAGGAAATCCGACAAGAAATTTATGGACATGGATGATGATTATTTCCGGTTCTTTAAACAAAAATTCAAAAGCAGCGACAGTACAATCGTCGGATTTGTGTGTGTCTCCGGAAATAGAATTATTGGCAGCGACATTTTTGCCAGCCGAAATTTATTTTACAGTCAACTCGAGCCGTTGCTGCGTGGATATATAGACGAAGTTATTATCTATGTCGGAAAGGGTACCTGCCCGGATGATAAAATTCACGATTACATGGACAAGATTTTGACGGATGAAAAATCGCAACAGGAATTTGTAAACAAGAACGGGAAAATATTCCGGCAGCAAGGCAGGGTGATTCATATCACTACCTATTAACTCATCATAATCTTGCGTAATTTGCTGCATGTTTTATTTTGTAAAAACGCCATGGTTGCTAAAAAAAATTTACTCCTCCTGCATCTGGGACATACCCACCAGCACCAACGAAAAAAAAATTTATCTCACTTTTGATGACGGTCCGCACCCTGTTGCAACCCCCTTTGTTTTGGATCAATTAAAAAAGTACAAGGCAAAAGCTACTTTTTTTTGCATTGGAAAAAATGTGGTGGAGCATCCGGATGTTTTTAAGGAAATTTTGTTACAAGGTCACCGCGTAGGAAATCATACCCACAATCATTTCAACGGATGGAAGGTTTCCGACAAACAATATTTTGACAATATCGTCGAAGCAAAAAAATATATTGATTCAAATCTTTTTCGCCCACCCTATGGCAGAATTACAAAATTTCAATCCGAAACTTTGAGACAATCGGCCAATTTTAAAATTATTATGTGGGATGTTCTGAGTGCAGATTTTGATAAAGAAATATTACCAGAAAAATGTACTGCAAATGTCATTAAAAATACACGCAGTGGTTCCATCATTATTTTTCATGACAGTGAAAAAGCGTTTGACAGAATGCGGGTCTCATTGCCGGCAACGTTGGAATATTTTTCTGAAAAAGGATTTGGTTTCGAATCCCTGGATTAAAATATTATAATAAAAAAGTGGGGATAAACTTAATAACAGGATGGTTCTTAAATAAATTGGGCCTGGGTAGACACCCTGGCCCGTTTTTAATCCGTACCCTATGAAAACTGATTTAAAGGTAAAACTTTTTTTGATTTATCCAAACAATTTCAAATTGAGCAAAAATTTCATAACCGGGTTTGGGCCTTATATATGTCGTGCTCACAATTCTTAAATCAATATTCATGAGCTTTATTGATACGCACTGTCATCTGTACCTTAAAGATTTTGCCACCGATATTTCGGGGGTGTTCGAGCGAGCCGAAGCAGCGGGGGTAAACAAATTTTACCTGCCGGCAATAGATAGCGAAACCCTTGAATTAATGCTGTCTATGGAAACGGCATACCCTTCAAAATGCATGGCCATGGCAGGTTTGCATCCGTGTTCGGTAAAAGAAAATTATAAAAAGGAGTTAAGAATTGTCGAAGATATTTTAGCCAAAAAAAGCTTTGCCGCGATCGGCGAAATCGGGCTGGATTTTTACTGGGACAGAACTTTTGAGCAGCAGCAATACGAATCCTTTCATCAACAGATTCAGTGGGCTTTGCATTATGATTTGCCAATCGTTATTCACTCGCGGGAATCCATGGAATCCTGTATTGAGGTGGTGGGACAATACCAACGTGGAAAGTTGAAGGGTATTTTCCATTGCTTTACAGGTAGCGCTGAACAGGCTGGAAAGATCATAGATCTTGGTCTTTATTTAGGTATTGGCGGGGTAATCACCTACAAAAATGCCGGACTTGCCGAAACACTGAAAAATATCGGTATGGACTCAATTGTCCTTGAAACGGACGCTCCCTATTTAACTCCGGTCCCGTTTCGCGGCAAAAGAAATGAAAGCAGTTATATAAAATACATTGCACAGAAACTTGCTGATGTGAAAAACATTGAAATTACTGAGGTAGAAAAAATCACTACGTCAAATGCAGAAAAAATATTCAAAGCCTGATCCTTAAATTGTATTTTTGCCGCCCCGGAGGGGTGCAGGAGTGGTTGAACTGGCACGCCTGGAAAGTGTGTATAGGAGAAATCCTATCAAGGGTTCGAATCCCTTCCCCTCCGCTCAGAACAGTATTATGTCATTCAATTGGGCTGACAAAAAACGCATATCAGCCATCTCGTCACCGGCTTTATTTTGCAGCCCGCAACATGGGCAGAGGACAGGAAGAAAAAACAAGGGGAGATCTTACCAGAAAGATTTACACTATATACTGAATTTGTTTGCTGCTTCAATCAGCGAATTAATCTTAAAGGGCTTTTCCAAATAGCCATCAGCACCCGCTTCATTTGCTATACGGACAATATCTGCGCACGAAGAAAAATAAATGATGGGTATGTCCTTTGAAATCAAATGGGATTTTAATTTTTTTATTATTTCTGTTCCTAATGATTTTCCCATGTAGTGATCTACAAATATCAAGTCAGGTCTGAATGAGATGAACAAATCCAGTAATGCGTGATCATCTGTCCGAGTGACTACCTGATGACCTTCTTTTTCTAAAATGAGTTTACACAAACAGAGGTGGTCATCGTCATCATCGATCATCAATATTTTTTTGATTACCATGGAAAAATTGTTAAGCACAGCAATTGACGGTTGATTAAAATGACAGAAAATCAACGATTCATATCTTTTCCCTTTTGGGAAAACTCAGGATAAAACAAGTTCCCTTTCCTAATTTTGTTTTTACGTCCACCGCAATCTTGTGCGACTGCAGTATGGTAAAAGTCGATGCAAGACCAAGACCCAGCCCGTTTCTTTTGGATGTAAAAAATGGTTCAAACAACCTGGACAAGTTCTCTTCGTTTATTCCGGTTCCATTGTCTTCGATAGACACCTCGAATACTTTTTTCAAATTTTCCGTCTTAATGCGGAGATGGCCATGGTCGTGCGAGATGGCTTCAATGGCGTTGATGATGATGTTTAATATGGCAATTCTTATTTTCTCCGGATCTGCGTTTACTATCGCTTCCTCTTTTGGATAAGAAGAAATAACCTGGATATTTTTTAAGGTAATTCTGTCAGAAGCCATTTCAAGCGCCTGGTCAAAGATTTCCTGTATCGATATTTTTTGAAAACTAAGTTCTTTTTCTCTGGAAGAATCGAGCAATTCGGTGATCAATTCACTGATGCGGTTGCTGCTGCGTCTGATAATGTCTATATAATTCTTTATGCTGTCTTTTTCATGATCCACTTCGAGCATGTCCAGAGATATATTGATGTTGGTGAGGGGGTTTCTCACTTCATGGGCTATTATTTTAAAGAGCCGGTTGGCTGCCTTTAATTTTTCAGATTGTAAATGAGACCGCTCAACCCTTCTGAGTGCAGTGATGTCGTGAATGATCCCCTGGATATAGGTTTGACCTTTATCATCCATGAGGGTGGAAGCAGACAGGAGGCATTCTATTTTTTTCCCTTTGGCACCAGTGAGTTCCAGTTCCAAATCAAAAACTTCCGCTTCAGATAATAATTGTTTTGATATTGTTTCTTTTTTTTCCCCGTCAGCAATCAGGTCATATACGGACAAACTGCGAATTTGCTTGGTACTGTAGCCCAGTAGTTTTGCCAGCGCCGGGTTCATCTCCTTAAAAAAGAAATTGCTGTCTGCAATAAAAACGGCATCCTTGGATTTTTCAAAGATTGCCCTGAATTTCTTTTCATTTTGCCTGAGTGATTTTAGTGAGGTTCCCCGCTCAATGGCATAGCGTATGGATCGTTCGAGTTTGTCAGTTGTCAGTTCTGATTTGTTCAGGTAATCGGCCGCGCCTGCCGAAAGAGCTGCTATGTCTAAATCACGACTGCCCATTCCCGTTAGCATGATAATGGGTTCAACGCAGGCAGTCGTTATTGCTTCCTGTAAAATATCCAGCCCTGTTTTTGCGCCCAGTTTATAATCTACAAAATACAGATCATGCCGGTTATGGCGCATATCTTCAAGGGCAACATCATGATCAAAACACCAATCGATCAAAAAGGATCTGCCCTGAATGTTTCTGATATAATTACTTAAAAGTAAAAAATCGTCTTCATCATCATCGATGATCATGATCTTTACAGGGGATTGTATGACCGCTGCTCTGGTCTTATGTCCTAGTTGGTTCATGGTTGTCATAATGACAAATTTTGGTTCGGTGGTTTATGTCCGTTAAAAAATATCAGAGTACTGCATTTTTTTCGCTGATTCGTTCGATCGGCAAAGAAATGATGATTGTCGTACCCTCACCGGGCTGACTGCGCGCATATATATGACCATTATTTTTTTCTGCGATTTTCTTGCAGAGTGCAAGTCCGATTCCGGTGCCCTCAAACTCGCTTTTCGGATGCAGACGCCGGAACATATCGAAAACCTCTTCAGCATATTTTTGTTCAAAACCGACGCCATTATCTTCAATGCAGAGCCTGCAATATTGCAAAGGCCGGCCGCTGACCTTTCTGCCTTTGCTTTCATTACTGATCTTGGAGTAAATACGAATATGCGGTGCCACATTTTTTTTACTGTACTTTAAGGAATTGCTCAGGAGGTTGAAAAAAAGCGGTCTGAGCAGCGCCGGGTTAATAAAAAGAACAGGCAGAGGCTCCACCACAATTTTTGCTTTTTTTTCTTTGATGATTTCATCAAGTTCCAATATAATATCGTTCAGCACAATGTTGGGATCGACCATTTCTTCCGGGTCTTCCTGGCCGGAGACCTTGCAGAACTCCAGCAGATCGTTGATCAGTTCCTGCATTTGTTTTGAAACCTGTCCGATGCGGTTGATGTAAGTTTTTTCCGATTCTCCCAATTGTTCGCTGTGATGGAGTAGCATGTCGCTGAACATCCTGATTTTTCTTAGCGGTGCTTGAAGATCATGGGAGGCCATTAACACAAAAAGGTCGAGGTCTTTGTTGGCTGATTCCAGCAAGGATATATTTTCCAGCAATTGCTTGTTGAGCATACTCACTTTTTCTTCGGAGCTCTTGCGCTCATTGATCTCAATCTCAAGGTTTTTATTGATGCCAACCAGTTTTTGTTCCTGCAGGATCAGCTGCCGGTTTTTGTTATAGAGCTCGACAAAGACGGATACTTTAGCCCGCAGGATGTCAGCATTGACGGGTTTATAGATATAGTCCACGGCGCCCGCCTCATATCCTTTGAAAACATTTTCTTCGCCGAAATTATTGGCGGTAATGAAGATGATGGGGATATTGCGCAGTTTTTCGCGCTCATAGATCAACCTCGCTGTTTCAAACCCATTGATGTTGGGCATTTGAACATCCATCAAGATCAGTGCGAAATCAAATTCATGCAACAATATTTTCAATACCTGTTTTCCGGAATAGGCTTTGACAAAATGGTAATCGTCCTTTTCTAAAATGCTTTCAAGGGAAATAAGATTGTCATCGCGATCGTCCACTAACAAGATTTTTGGCTGCATGGGCATATTGTTATTTATAGAACCACATTCTCATCAGCGAAAGGAGCTGATCTATTTTTAATGGTTTGGTAATGTAATCCGATGCGCCGGCTTCAATGCATTTGAGGCGATCACCTTTCATCGCTTTTGCCGTAACGGCGATGATCGGAAGGGCGCTGTTCTTATGTTCCCTGCGGATCTTCTGGGTTGTTTCATAACCATCCATTTCAGGCATCATGATATCCATAAGCACCATATCCACCCTCTGCTTGTCATCATTGATGATATTGATGGCTTCTTTGCCGCTTTCTGCAGTGACGACATTGATGTTATAGCGCTCAAAGACCGTGGTCAGTGCAAACAAATTGCGCACATCATCGTCCACTACCAGAATATTCTTCCCCGTGAGGATATCATTTTTCATTCTTGCGCTTTCGATCAGTTTCTTTTTTTCCGGCGCAAGATCTTTATGATTAATGTGGAGTTGAAGGACGGCTTCTTCCAGCAGACTCTCCAGCGAAGAAGCACTCTTGAGCAATACAGTATTGGAGTTGCGCATCAGCTGCTGCATTTCTTTTTTACTAAAGTCTTTTGCGGAGTAAACGATTACAGGAGTGAGTTTTCTTTTGCTCTGCGAAACCTTTTCCAATAATTCCGTTCCGGAAATATCGGGAAGCGTATAATCCAGAATTATGCAGTCAAATGTCTTGATGTCATTTTCATGGAGTGCCTGCTTCCCGGTTGTGGCAATGGTGACTTCAAGAACACCATTGCCCAGTATCTTGACGATTTGGGAAGAATCAACTTCGTTATCTTCAACCACCAGCACTTTCTTGATGATCTTCTGAGCGTCTGCAACAATATCTTGGAACAGCTCTGTCAGCGCTTCGTTCTCCAAAGGCTTAAGCAAAAAGCTCCTTGCACCGCGCCTGATCGCGAGCTCCCTGTTTTCTTCACCGGAAATCAGGTGGACCGGAATATGCCGGTAGTTCAGGTCGTTTCGCAACAGGTCCAGTACTTTCCATCCGCTGGTATCCGGGAGTTTGACATCGAGGGTGATGGCTATGGGATTAAAGCGATTGATAAAATCAAACACTTCAATGTAAGTAGTGGCAACAACCGCTTTCAGCTCATGATCATGTGCTCTTTCTATGAGGATCTTGCCAAAACGAATATCATCCTCGATGATCAGGATGGTCTTATCTCCTGACTGGATATGAGCGCGGTCATCGCCGGTCTCATTGATCATTTCATTGACAATATTCAGGTTTTCTGCGTCTGTGTCGCGGAGAGAATTCAACAGGTTATCAATCGACCCGGCACCATCGCCCAGCTGAAGCTGCTGGAAGGCGCTGAGATTTTCATCCGTTTCTTTGGTAATGGTACCTGTCGGACTTTCAAGGGGAAGAAAAAGAGTAAACGTGCTTCCCTCAGAAAGATAGCTTTCCAGTTCGATGGTACCCCCCAGTAATTCTGCCAGCCCGCGACTGATCGAGAGGCCAAGACCCGTTCCGCCGTACTTGCGGCTGGTTGAACCTTCTGCCTGCTGAAACGCTTCAAAGATGATATTTTGTTTTTCTTTTGGAATACCAATTCCGGTGTCGCTGATCGCAAAGGCGACCACCCTGCCTGCATTATCCAAAGAAGAAATTCCCTGTTTCCAGTTTTTATGCGCCTCATATATTTTAAGTTTTACTTCCCCTTTCTCAGTAAACTTGAATGAGTTTGATAGCAGGTTTTTTAAGATTTGGTTGAGTCGTTGCAGGTCCGTGCCCATTACCTCCGGAAGTGCAGGATCTGTCTCGATGGTAAATCGCAAATGCCTTGCCTCCGAAATTGGTTTGAAGGTGGTTTCCACAAATGAGGCAATCTCTCCGAAACGAACAGGAGAGATATTGGCGGTAATAAAACCGGATTCGATCTTGGAGAGATCAAGAATGTCATTGATGAGCTGGATGAGGTCATCTCCGCAGGAGTGAATGGTTTTCGCATACCTGATCTGTTTATCGTTCAGGTTTCCTTCCGCATTTTCATAGAGTTGCTGAGCGAGAATGAGCAAACTGTTTAGCGGTGTCCGGAGCTCATGCGACATGTTGGCGAGGAACTCAGATTTATATTTTGAAGTGAGGGTAAGTTGTTCCGCCTTTTCTTCCAGGGATCTCCTGGCTTCTTCCACCTCTTTATTTTTTGCCTCCACTTCATTTTTTTGTTTTACGAGCAGCAAGGCCTTATCCTGTAATTCATCATTGGTCCGACGAAGCTCTTCTTGTTGAATTTTGAGTTCTCCTGCCAGTGATTGAGATTGCGCCAGTAATTCTTCTGTCCTGGTGTTGGCTTCAATGGTATTGAGCACGATCCCAATACTTTCGGTCAGCTGATCCAGGAAGTTCAAATGGGTTTGACTGAACGCATCAAGTGATGCCAGTTCAATAACGGCCTTCACTTCATTTTCAAAAAGCACGGGCAGTATGATCAGGTTGGCCGGTTTAGCCCGACCTAGACCTGAATTGATCTTTATATAATTGCCCGGGACATTGGAAAGAATGATCCTTTCTTTTTCGAAGGCTACCTGTCCCACAAGCCCTTCACCGATCGCAAACTCATTGGGAATATTTTTTTCGGTCTTATAGCCATAGGCAGAAAATAAACTCAACGTAACTTTTTGTGTGAGCTCGTCCTGTTTCAAAACATAGAAGGCGCCATAGTGTGCCATGACCACCTGTGCCAGCTCGGAGAGGATTCGTTGGGTCACAGTTTTTAAATCTTTTTGCCCCTGCAACATCTGGGTGAACTTAGCCAGATTCGATTTGAGCCAATCCTGTTCCTGGTTTCTGAGTGTTGTTTCTTTTAAGTTAGCGATCATTTGATTGATGGTATCTTTGAGCGCCTCCACTTCCCCTTTTGCTTCCACCCTGATCGTTCTGGTCAGATCTCCCTTGGTAACCGCGGAAGCAACTTCTGAAATAGAGCGAACCTGGGTAGTTAGGTTTTGGGCAAGCTGATTAACGTTCTCTGTTAAGTTTTTCCATATGCCGGAAGCACCCGGCACACTTGCCTGACCACCCAGCCTGCCATCAACACCCACTTCGCGGGCAACTGTAGTGACCTGGTCGGCGAAAAGCGCGAGCGTATCGATCATCTCGTTGATGGTGTCGATAAGCTGAGCAACTTCTCCGCGTGAAACGATCGCAAGTTTTTGTTTGAGATTCCCGGTAGCGACTGCCGTAACCACCTTAGCGATATTGCGCACCTGGTTGGTGAGGTTTGAAGCCATCATGTTGACACTATCTGTCAGATCCTTCCAGGTTCCTGCAACGCCACGCACTTCTGCCTGTCCGCCGAGTTTTCCTTCTGTACCTACTTCACGGGCAACCCTGGTCACTTCAAAAGCAAATGAATTCAACTGCTCCACCATCGTGTTGATGGTATTTTTCAAATCAAGGATTTCTCCCTTGACGTCTATTGCCACTGTCTTGGAAAGATTACCGGCTGCGACAGCTTTGGTTACTTCGGCAATGTTGCGTACCTGTGCTGTCAGGTTTCCGGTCATCTGGTTTACGGAGTCTGTCAGATCCTTCCAGGTTCCTGCAACACCCGGCACAAATGCTTGTCCGCCGAGTTTACCATCCGTGCCCACTTCCCTGGCAACACGCGTCACCTCAGAAGCAAAGGCGCGTAGCTGATCAACCATGGTGTTGAGGGTTTCTTTTAATTGCAGGATTTCGCCGCGCACGTCCACGGTAATTTTTTTCGACATGTCACCATTGGCTACGGCGATCGCCACTTCCGCGATGTTTCGCACCTGGGCAGTAAGGTTTCCCGCCATTTGATTCACTGAGTCTGTCAAGTCTTTCCAGGTTCCCGCCACGCCGGGCACGTTGGCCTGTCCGCCCAGTTTTCCTTCTGTTCCCACTTCACGTGCAACACGCGTCACTTCGGAAGCGAATCCACGAAGCTGGTCTACCATGGTGTTGATCGTATTTTTCAATTCGAGAATTTCACCCTGAACGTCCACCGTAATTTTCCTGGAAAGGTCACCGTTGGCAACGGCGGTAGTGACTTCAGCTATATTTCTTACCTGCGAAGTCAGATTGCTCGCCATTTTATTTACTGAATCGGTCAGATCCTTCCAGGTTCCCCCCACTCCCGGTACGTCCGCCTGGCCACCTAGTTTGCCTTCAGAACCTACTTCGCGTGCCACACGCGTTACTTCCGAGCCAAAAGAATTTAACTGATCGACCATCGTGTTGATCGTGTTCTTCAATTCCAATATCTCTCCTTTTACGTCCACGGTGATCTTTCTGGAAAGATCACCTTTGGCAACTGCAGTGGTCACTTCGGCGATATTTCGCACCTGGCCGGTCAAATTACTCGCCATGCCGTTAACAGAATCTGTGAGATCCTTCCATACCCCCCCAACCCCTTCAACCGCAGCTTGCCCCCCCAGTTTGCCTTCTGATCCCACTTCACGTGCTACACGGGTCACTTCGGACGCAAACCCGCGAAGCTGATCGACCATGGTGTTGATTGTATTTTTTAATTCAAGGATCTCTCCTTTTACGTCAACATCGATTTTCCTGGAGAGGTCACCTGTTGCAACGGCAGTGGTCACCTCTGCGATATTTCTTACCTGCGAAGTAAGGTTACTTGCCATCTTGTTTACCGAATCTGTCAAATCCTTCCACGTACCACCAACTCCCGGAACATCCGCCTGTCCACCGAGTTTACCTTCGGAACCCACTTCGCGCGCCACGCGCGTCACTTCCGATCCAAATGAATTGAGCTGATCCACCATCGTGTTGATGGTATTCTTGAGTTCAAGGATCTCACCTTTTACGTCCACCGTAATTTTTCTGGATAGGTCACCTTTGGCAACTGCTGTGGTGACCTCCGCAATATTTCTCACCTGGCCGGTGAGGTTAGAGGCCATACCATTTACAGAATCGGTCAGATCCTTCCAGGTACCGGCAACACCTTTCACCTGAGCCTGACCGCCAAGCTTACCTTCCGTCCCTACTTCCAAGGCTACCCTGGTCACCTCGGACGAAAAGGAATTCAGCTGGTCCACCATGGTGTTGATGGTATTCTTAAGCTCCAGGATTTCTCCTTTTACATCCACGGTGATTTTCCTTGACAGATCGCCTTTGGCAACAGCAGTCGTCACCTCGGCAATATTTCTTACCTGGCCGGTAAGATTGCTTGCCATTTGATTTACCGAGTCTGTCAGATCTTTCCAAACCCCACCCACACCTTTTACTTTCGCTTGTCCACCCAGTTTTCCCTCTGAACCTACTTCACGGGCAACACGGGTGACTTCCGATGAAAAGGAATTGAGTTGATCCACCATGGTGTTGATGGTATTCTTGAGCTCGAGAATCTCGCCTTTTACGTCCACCGTGATCTGTCTGGACAAATCACCCTTTGCCACAGCGGTCGTCACTTCGGCTATATTTCTCACCTGACCGGTGAGATTACTCGCCATCTGGTTAACCGAGTCCGTCAAATCTTTCCATGTACCTGCAACGCCTTTCACCTGAGCCTGACCTCCTAATTTTCCCTCCGTTCCGACCTCGAGTGCCACCCTGGTCACTTCTGAAGAAAAGGAGTTGAGCTGATCAACCATGGTATTGATCGTATTTTTCAGTTCAAGAATCTCGCCTTTTACATCCACGGTAATTTTTTTGGAAAGGTCTCCTTTAGCCACGGCAGTCGTCACTTCAGCGATATTGCGCACCTGCGCAGTCAGGTTGCTCCCCATCTGGTTAACCGAATCGGTGAGATCTTTCCACACTCCATCCACTCCTTTCACTTTGGCCTGTCCCCCCAATTTTCCTTCTGACCCGACCTCACGGGCAACACGGGTTACTTCCATGGAAAATAAATTGAGCTGACGAACCATATCATTTACTTCTCTGGCTATGCGGGCAAACTCCCCTTTGAGGCTATGCCCGCTTATTTCAAGAGGCATTTGCTGGGAAAGATTTCCTTTAGCCACAGAGCTGATCACATGCGCAATTTCTATGGTGGGATGAACCAGGTCTGATATCAGAGAATTGAGCGATTCAACGCCGGTGCTCCACGAACCTTTTCCGCTTGGCGATTCAATGCGCTGCGTGAGTTTCCCCTCCTTCCCGATGATGTTTCCTGCCCGGGTAAATTCAAGCATCATTTGCTCATTGAGGGAGATGATATCGTTTAGTGTATCGTATACCTTGCCCTGAATGCCGAACTTATCTATGGGCATTCGGACGGTAAAATTCCCCTTTTTTACTTCGGTGAGCACCTCCAGGATGGTTTTGTAATCTTCGCTGCTGGATTCATCATGCAGAGGTGAATATCCATTTTTTTTAAATGGCTTAGTTTTTGGATTTGTTTTGGAAAGTATGTGCTGCTCCGAAGTTCGGGGAAGTACGGAATTATTCCTTTGGGTCGGCATGGGGAATGATTTTAATTTTTTAAATTGGCATTTTGGTTGTGATCTCTATGCGCCCGTAAATAACACTCATGCGTTTGGCAAAAAGGTGTCTGACTCAGCTCAAAAACTGGGTCAATACGAAGGTTCCGGTAGAAATGAGAGAGGGTTAGCGTAAAAATAATGATTTTATTTAATTGCGGAAGTAAAATCGCATAAAATAATTTGCTTGTGCGGCCAGGAAAGAATTCATACGTAACGGAAGTAAAAAGATATGGAAAAAGTTTTTATCGTTGATGATGATCCGGATGACCGGCAAATTATCATGCAGGCCTTTGTCGAGAATCATTCCCAGTTCGGATGCCTCTTTTTTGAAAATGCCGGACAGTTATTGAATTCAATGAACACCGAGGGTAATGAACTTCCCAATCTAATTCTGCTTGACCTGAATATGCCTGGAATAACGGGGCTTCAGGCGCTTAAAGAAATTCGTCAAAATAAAAAATTTGCGCAAATACCCGTCATCGTACTGACCACTTCGAAATTAAAAAAAGACCGGGTGAGTTCTTACGAACTGGGCGCCAGCTGTTTTCTGACAAAACCCGATTCTTTTTCCAAATTGCTTAAGATCGTAGATGCAATCATTAGACTCTGGCTTTGGGAAGAACCTTTCAAATGAACCAATCCGTAAACATTATGTTAATAGCGATTGAATAATACATTCACCGGGCGTTTGCTCATTGATATACGCCTTTATTTCAGGAGCGTGCACATTACTGGTATGTTTTGATTCTGGATCGGGGTTGAGAAATCATAAAATTTTTTCCGGCATATTTTTTTAAGATTTAATAAAATCATTTTTTTGATTTTTGTTCTGAAATTCATACCCGGCAGAACCGTGCGTCCCAATGATATTTTATCATGGTTGATAAGCAGGCTTGACAATATGATCGAAGTTTGAACATTCGGGATATTTTCTAATCTTCAGTATGATATTCTTCATTAAGCTCTTTCAATAAAATAATTGCCTGCTTAATGGTGGAATCTGCCTCGATAACATTGATGTGCATGAAGCGTGACCTTGCCAGCTCCACATACTGGTTAAAAAGAATTTTATCCGTTGTTAATAGCGGAGGATTACTCCTGGTAAAAGAGTCTATAGATTGTCGCCTGCTTCCTTTTTGAAAAATGATATTTGCAGCTTCAAGATATTTAAAAATAAAAA
>Ga0070731_10002383_pt1 | contig 18019 bp, 12 predicted proteins | sample Coa_R1_2_FD_66448 | JGI IMG/M metagenome (GOLD analysis project Ga0070731, IMG submission 66448) | Surface soil microbial communities from Centralia Pennsylvania, which are recovering from an underground coalmine fire - Coalmine... | ecosystem: Environmental > Terrestrial > Soil > Unclassified ...
TCGACCGGAAGGCTCTTGTCGCGGTAGGGCGCGCTCGCTTCGGGCGGCGCGGCCGAAAGCGGCGGGACCGCGCCCAGCGCCGTCATGCCCGCGATCGCCTTGATGGCCTTCCTGCGTCCGCCGTTCGTCATTTGCCGGCTCCCTTGCGGACGGTGAGCGTGGCCGTCTTGAGCGCGACTGAGCTCGATCCGGTCATCACCTCGTATTCCCCCGGCTCGACGGCGCGATGCATGTCCATGTCCCGGATCGCGAGGCTCGCTGCCTCGAGCGTGAAGCGCACCGTGCGTTTCTCGCCGGGCTTCAACGTGACGCGCTGGAATCCCTTCAGCTCCTTCACGGGACGCGTGGTCGAGCTCACCTTGCCGTGCACGTAGAGCTGGATGGTCTCGTCGCCGGCGACCTTGGAGTTGTTGCGCACCTCGACGGAGACCTGGATCGATCCGTCGGCGCCGACGGAGGTGGAAGAGAGAGTGGGCGTGCCGAGCTCGAACGAGGAATACGAAAGGCCCCAGCCGAAGGGATAGAGCGGCTCGGTGGTGCCGAAGAGATAGCCGCGATGCGCCGTGGGCTTCTCGTCGTAGAAGAGCGGCAGCTGTCCCGCGTTCTGCGCGAGGGTGGCGGGCAGCTTCCCGCCGGGATTCGCATCGCCGAAGAGCACGGCAACGATCGCCTTCGGTCCTCCATCGCCCAGGCCCCACGCGGCCACGACCGCCCTGGATGACCTCGCGACTTCCGGATCGATCGAGGGGCTCGCCGAGACGAGCACGGCGATCACGGGCTTGCCCAATGCGGCGAGCGCCGCCATCGCGTCGCGCTGCGCCGCCACATCGGCTTCGCCGATCGCGAGGACGACGGCATCCGCCTGCCCCGGAGTCACGACGGCGCCGCGGTCGCGCATGCGGGCACGGAACTCCTCGAGCATCGAGGTCATGGATCCGACCTCCACCAGCGCGAGCTTGAGCGGCGTGCGTCCCGCGGTGGGCAACGACAGCGGCAATATGTCGTTGTTGGCGAGCAGCACGATGGAGCGTCGCGCGGCGTTGACGGCGACCGCGTTCGAATGCGCGGTGTGCGAGGCGGCGAAAGGTTCGACGTCCATCGGTCCTGCGTCGGCGCCGGAGGCGCGCGCGAGAGCCAATGCCGCCACCTCGTCGGAAGCGACGCGATAGACGGTGTGGAGATCCGCGATGCCTTCGCGCGTCGCGATCACCATGCCGCCGAACTTGAATTCGCCCCGCAACACGTCCTTGAGCAGCCAGGGATTCGCATGGGAAGGAATGCCGTCGATCTCGTTGCGCGAAGGCACGATCGCGGCGACCGCGGTCCGGCGGATCGCGGCCTCGAAGGGCGGGAAGTAGACCTCGCGCAGCTCGCGCTCGGCCACCGGCGCGGGTCCCACGCCTTCCGCGGGAAGGCCGGGACCGGCGAATCCCGTGACGGCCGCGAAGACCTTGCCCGCCGCGAGCTCGTGCGGCTTGCCGGCGCCCTGCAATCCTTCGATCGCGGCCACGGCGAGCTCTCCCACGAGATAGGGATCCTCGCCGAACGACTGGTCGATGCGTCCGCGGCGTGGATCGCGTTCGATCGCGAGCGATGGACCCAGCACCATCTTCGCGCCTTGCGCGCGTGCGATCGCCGCGATTTCGGAATAGGTCTCGCGAACGAGCGCCGGATCCCACGAACAGGCGAGCGCGAGCGGCTCCGGAAAGCCGCTTCGCTCGAGCGAGCGAAGCTGCCCTTCAGCCATGGCGGGGAGTGCCGACGTGGCGCACGCGAGCGCCAGCGTGACAGGTGTCGCGATCGCGCGGCATCGGGCGATGATTTGTAGTTGTGGCATCCTTGAGCGGTAGCGCTACCATTTTTATTCTGGCACAGATTGTATGACCCAGGACCCGAAGACTCCAAACGCTTTCGAGAAATTGCTCGCGCCACTCGCCCTCGTTCATCCCGTGAACCTCGAGTGCGGCCGCGAGGAAGATGGATACGACCTCTGGCTGCGATACCGGCCGCTCGCAGGCGACGCGAAGTCGCGCCTCGCGGCACGCGCGGCTTCGATCGTCGTGCCCGCGGACCCGTCGACCACGATGCTCGCTGCGGTCGCGGAGCTGCATCGCGCGCTGGGCTGCATGCTCGGTACCGTGCCGGCGCTCGGCAAGCACGCGGACGAGGGCGCCATCGTGCTCGCGACGCCCGCGTCCATGCCCACGCTTGCGTCCCACGCTCCCCTCGAAAAGCTGGGCGCCGATGGCTTCGCGGTCCGGGCCGATACGGTCGATGGCCAGCGTGTGACGCTCATCGCCGCCAACAGCGACGTGGGCGTCCTCTACGGCGTCTTCGCCTGGCTTCGCGCGGTGATGCTCGGGCGCGATCCCGGACGCGTGGACGAGGTCTCCGCGCCCAAGGTGCGCTTTCGCATGCTCAACCATTGGGACAATCTCGATCGATCCGTCGAGCGCGGCTACGCCGGCGAATCCATCTGGGACTGGTGGAAGCTTCCCGACGTGAAGGACCCGCGCTACGTGGACTACGCGCGCGCCAATGCGTCGCTCGGGATCAACGCGGTGTCGCTGAACAACGTGAGCTCGAAGCCCGAGATGCTGTTGCCGCAGTTCATCGCCAAGGCGGCCGCGCTCGCCGACGTCTTCCGCCCCTACGGGATCAAGGTGTACTTCGCCGCGCGGTTCTCGGCGCCCGTTGAGCTCGATCGCCTGCCGACCGCCGATCCGCTGGATCCCAAGGTGTGCGCGTGGTGGAACGCGAAAGCCGACGAGATCTACGAAGCGATTCCGGATTTCGGCGGATTCATCGTGAAGGCGAATTCCGAAGGCCAGCCGGGACCGCACGACTACGGCCGCGACCACGCCGACGGCGCCAACATGATGGCGCGCGCGCTCGCGCCGCACGGCGGCATGGTGATGTGGCGCGCGTTCGTCTATTCGCCGGCCGATCCCGAGGACCGCCACAAGCAGGCCTACACCGACTTCAAGCCGCTCGACGGCAAATTCCTTCCCAACGTGATGGTGCAGGTGAAGAACGGCGCGATCGATTTCCAGCCGCGCGAGCCTTTCCATCCGATGTTCGGCGCCATGCCGAAGACGCCGCTCGTGCTCGAGTTCCAGGTGACGAAGGAATACCTGGGCTTCGCCACGCACCTCGCGTACCTCGGCACGATGTGGGAAGAGGTCCTGCGCGCCGATACGCACGCGAACGGGCCGGGATCGACAGTGGCGAAAGTCACCGACGGCACCGTGCATGGCCACGCGCTCACCGGCATGGCGGCGGTGGCCAATATCGGCACCCATCGCACGTGGTGCGGGTCGCATTTCGACCAGGCCAATTGGTACGCCTACGGGCGCTTCACATGGGATCCACACGCGGCGGCGCGGGACCTCGCGCGCGATTGGGTGGTGCAGACCTTCGCGACGGACGCCGCCACCACCGACGCGATCGTCGCGATGATGATGATGTCGCGCGAGGCGGTGGTGGACTACATGATGCCGCTCGGCCTGCATCATCTCTTCGACACGGGCCATCACCATGGCCCGGGCCCCTGGGTCTCGGAGCTCGCGCGCCCCGAGTGGAATCCGACGTACTACCACCGGGCCGACAAGGAGGGCATCGGATTCGATCGCAGCGCCTCGGGCAGCGACGCGGTGGCGCAGTACGCGCCCGAGGTCGCGAAGGCGTGGTCCGATCCGCGCACGACGCCCGATGAGCTGTTGCTCTGGTTCCATCATCTCCCCTGGGACTTCCGCATGAAGTCGGGCAAGACGCTGTGGGAAGAAATGGTCGCGCACTACGACGGCGGCGTGGCTGCCGCCGTGGAGCTTCGCAAGCGTTGGGAGGCGGTGAAGGGTCACGTCGACGCGAGGCGGCACGGCGAGACGGCAACGCTGCTTCGCGTCCAGGAGCGCGAGGCGATCTGGTGGCGCGATGCGTGCATCGCCTATTTCCAGTCGCTGAACGGCTTGCCGATGCCGCCCGGAACGACGGCTCCTGCGCTCATGCTCGCCGAATACAAATCGCGAACCTTCCCCTACGCGCCGGGACGTGGCTTGCCGCCGGTTGCTTGACGCACTGCAACACGCCATGTTGCACCGCATTGTTGACATCGTTTTTTTTCGAGTGGTATGGTTGCGCTACCAAAAGGATGGCAGTACTAGTTACCGCTACCAATAAAGAACAGTCGGGCCGACAGGAGGAGTAAAAAATGCAGAAGAAGCGTGAGATCGACTCGCGTCGTGGCGCCTCGCACGGCCGCCGAGTCTTGCTGGGTTTGTCGCTGCTGGGCCTCGTAGGTCAGGCGCTCGCGCAGCAAGCCGCATCCCCCGAATCGAAGGAAACGGTGATGGTCACCGGCCTGCGCGCGTCGATCCAGTCCTCGACGCAGGACAAGCGCAACGCCACGGGATTCGTCGACACCATCAACGCGGAAGACATGGGCAAGTTCCCCGACTCGAACATCGCCGAGTCGATCAACCGCATCCCCGGCATCCTGATCACGCGCGAAGTGAACGGTGACGGGATCAACATCCAGATCCGCGGCCTCGGCACGAGCTTCACCAAGGTGCTGCTCAACAACGCGCCGGTCGCCGTCGCTTCGACGGGCCGCACGGACTCGCAGAACACAAACCGCGAAGTCGATCTCGATCTCCTGCCCACGGACCTCTTCACGAAGCTGTCGGTATACAAGAGCCCGACGGCTGCGATGACCGAGGGCGGCGCGGCCGGCGTGGTCGACATGCGCACGGCGCGTCCGTTCGACCATCCGGGCATGCAGGGCGTCTTCAACGTGACCGGCGTCGACAACAGCGTCGCCGACAAGTGGGGCAACCGCGGATCGATCCTCGCGAGCAACACGTGGGGCAACACGTTCGGCATCCTCGGCGGCTACGCCTGGGGACGCGACAAGATGCGCACCACCGGCTTCGAGACGATCGGCTGGACGAACCCGAACCTCTCGGCGGCGCAGGATACCGCGGCCAACCGCAACAACACGGGCGGCGGCAACTGGACGATTCCCGGCACGGTGCCCGCGAACGCCGGCAGCGGCCTCACGACCGGCACCACGGTCGACCAGGCATTCCTGCTCGCGCACAACCCGGGCCTCACGATCCAGCAGATCGACAACGCGATCATCCCGCGCCTGGGCCGCCAGATGGACGAGTACGGCACGCGCGACCGCGATGCCGGCGTGGTCAGCATCGAGTGGAATCCCAACGCGAACCTGCACTTCTACCTCGATGCCCTCGATGCGAAGAAGAAGAACAACTTCAACCGCATCGACATGGACTGGGTGGGACGCAACGGCTCCATGATCCCGCTCAACATGACCGTGGATCGCACGGATTGCTCCAACGGTTGCGTCGTCAATTCCGGCACCTTCGTGAACGCGCAGTGGTTCCTCGAGTTCCGTCCCTACACCGAGGAGACGAAACTCTGGAGCGTGAACCCGGGCTTCGACTGGACCATCAACAAGGACATGAAGGCCGACGGGATGCTCTACGAGACGAAGAGCAATTTCACCCGTCAATCGCCCACGGTGCTGGTGAATACCGCGCTGGGCAGCGGCGTCACGGTGAACTTCACCAACGCCGAGCTTCCGATGATGTCGACCAACGTCGACCTCAACAACCCGGCCAACTTCATCTGGAACGGCGGCCGCGTGAACCTCCAGATGGAGAAGCGCGAGACCGAGACGAAAGGCGGCCGCATCAACTTCACGTGGGGACCGAAGTCGTTCAATTTCCAGGGTGGCTTCGCCTACGACGACATCTCGCGCACGATCAACGCGTACGACAATTCCGGACCGTGGCAGGCGGCCACGTGCGGTAACAACCCGAGCGTCTGGTTGCCGGGCCCGAACGGATCGCCGCCGTGCAATGGCGCAAATACCCCCGGCGCCAGCGCGGCGGCGCTCTATCCGGGTTACGGCACCGGCTACACCGCAGGACAGGGAACACCGGCGTCGCTCACCTACCAGGGTTCCCTCATCCCGCAGAGCAACCTCGCTTCCTACCTGATGCCGGGACCCGACGGGTTCATCACCGTCGACTGGAACCGGTTCTCGAACGACTCGCACTACGGCCAGTTCCTCGCGACGGCGCCGCAGACGGGCTCTTCCAACACGGGCGCCAGCGCCGGGTTCGTGGAGGAAAAGGCGACCTCGGCCTACGCGATGGTCAATGGCGACACGCAGCTGTGGGGCACGGACCTTCCGGTCAAGTGGAACGCGGGCCTGCGCTTCGTGAAGACCGACCAGACCGTGGGCGGATTCCAGTCGAACACCGATCCGCGCAACGCCACGCTCACGAACGGCGGCCTATACCCGAACTCGAACTCGTTCGTGTACCTCAAGACCACGTACAACGAGACGCTGCCCTCGGGCACCGCGGCCCTCAACCTCGCGAAGGACGTGGTGCTTCGCATGTCTGCGTCGCGCACGATGACCCGCGCCGATCCCAACGCGCTGCGCCCCGGCCTGAACTTCAGCGATCCGTCGGCGGCCACGGGCACGGTCGGCAACCCGGCCCTGCAACCGTACCTCTCCGACAACCTGGACCTCGGGCTCGAGTGGTACACGGGCGGATCGGGCTACGTTTCGGCCACGCCGTTCTACAAGCACATCAAGGGATTCACGACCAACGCGAACGTCACGGCGCCGTTCAGCGCCCTCGCGCCGTACGGCATCACGTTCGGGGCGTTGTCGCCCACGCAGCAGTCGGCGATCAACGCACGCGGCGGCCCCGACCAGGCGACGGTCGTGCTCACGGAGCAGGTGAACGCGCAGGGATACCTGTCCGTGAAGGGCCTCGAGCTGTCCTGGGTCCAGCCTCTCGACCGTTGGCTGCCGTGGCAGGGCCTGGGCTTCAGCGCGAACTGGACGAGGATCCACCAGAGCACGAACGGTGGCGTCTCGGGCGCGGTGGCGCTGGGTGTTCCGGAGAATGCGTACAATATCGTCGGCTATTACGAGGATCACGGCCTGATGTTCCGCCTCGCGCAGACGTACAACCAGGGCAGCCAGATCTCCACCCCGAACCAGAACGGCATCACCAACGCGGCCCTGTTCCAGAACAGCTACACGCAGCTCGACTTCTCGTCCGCGTACGACATCGGCGAGATCATGGGCTACAGCAGCAAGTACTGGCCGACGATCACGTTCGACATCATCAACCTCAACAAGGCGAAGCAGCGCCAGTACTTCCAATTCAGCAACGCGACCTACACCGAGTACGCTCCCGGCATGACGACGATGCTCGGGCTGCACGTGAAGTTCTAGTCCCTCGTAAAGGGGCGCTCCGTCGACGGAGGGCGGCCGAAGCACCTTCGGTCGCCCTTCTTGCTTCTGTGGGCTGACTGTTCCGGGAATCATGCTGAACGCGAAGAATCGAACCACCGCAAAGAGGGCCGCGGCCACGATCGCCGATGTGGCGAAGCGCGCCGGCGTCTCGCCCATGACCGTATCGCGCGTGGTCAACGGCGAGGCGAACGTGCGCGACACGACACGCGAGAAGGTGAACCTCGCGATCTCGGCGCTCAACTACGTCCCCAACCAGGCCGCGCGGCGCCTGGCCGGCTCGAAGCTCATCCGCATCGCGATCCTCTACAGCAACCCGTCGGCGAGCTACCTGAACGAGCTCCTCGTGGGCGTGCTGAACCGCGCGAGCCTCGGGCACCTGCAGCTCGTCGTCGAGAAGTGCGAGGAGGGCGAGAAGGAAGCGCGCGACCTCATCGACAACGGCATCGACGGCATCATCCTGCCGCCGCCCCTTTGCGACTCGCACAGCCTGCTGGACCTCGTCGCGCAGACGTCCACGCCGGCGGTCGCGGTGGCGAGCGGCCAGCCCGACAAGCGCGTGAGCGCGATCGGCATCGATGACCACCGCGCCGCGTACGAAATGACGCGGCACCTGATCTCGCTCGGCCACCAGCGCATCGGCTTCATCACGGGGCATCCGAACCAGACCGCGAGCGCGCGGCGCCTCGCCGGATTCAAGTCCGCCATGAGCGACGCGGGCTTCCCGGTTCCCGATGAGCTCGTCTCGCGCGGAATGTTCAACTACCGCTCGGGCCTGGATGCCGCTGAGAAGCTCCTCAGCGTGGATCCGCGCCCGTCGGCGATCTTCGCCTCCAACGACGACATGGCGGCCGCTTCGGTAGCGATCGCGCATCGCTTCGGCCTCGACGTCCCCGGCGACCTCACTGTCGCGGGTTTCGACGACGCGGCGCTCTCGACCACGATCTGGCCCGAGCTCACCACCGTGCGCCAGCCGATCTTCGACATGGCCGGCGCCGCGGTTGACATCCTCGTGCGCCAGATCCGCGCGCATCGCGAGGGCGCGCCGGAGCCGTGCGAGCACATCGTGATGGACTTCTCCCTGATCCGGCGCCAGTCGGACGCCGCCCCGCGCCTTCGCCCGCCCGTCGCGATCGCGAGCCGGGCTTGACGGTTCTCCAGCGCGCATGCGCGATTCTCGCAGCGGCGGCTGGCATCGCCCACGCGCAGGAAACGATCACCGTCCAGCACATCCACGAGGACGAGCGCGCGGCGGCGGTGAAGTTCATGAAGGAGAACCCGGGGACGACTGTCGATTTCCGGGTCGTGTCGTTCCAGTCGCTGCTCGAAAGCCTGCCGGTGCAACTCGCCTCGGGCGAGGGGCCGGACATCTCGATGGTGGCCGACTGGGGCGGGCTCTCGAGGTACTACCTCGATATCCGTCCTTACCTGGGCGCGCAGCAGGTGAAGTACTTCGAGTACGAGTTCGGCACGATCCTCGAACCGATGCGCGGAGGCGTGGATCCGACGGGCAAGGCGATCTACGGCATGGCGGGCGCGGTCACGCTGAACGGCGCCTTCGTGAATCTCACGCTCTTTCGCCAGGCGCGCGTGGAGCTGCCCAAGCCGGGCGCGACGTGGGACGAATGGGCCGCGGCGGCGCGCAAGGTCGCCCGGGCCACGCACACCGAGATGCCCATGGAGATGGACCGCTCGGCGCATCGTTTCGCGAGCCTCGCGCTGAGCTACGGTGCGAAGCTCGTGGACGGCGAGGGCCGCTTCGTCGTGGACGACGGCCTCAGGACCGCGGTCTCGAAATTCGTCGGATGGCATCGCGACGGCACGATGCCCATGGACCTGTGGGGCGCGGTCGGCGGCACCACGCACCTGGACCGGTTCTCGGACTTCATGAACGGGAAAGTCGTCTTCTACTTCGGCGGGTCCTGGTCGCTCTTCCTCATGGACAAGACGGTGGGCGACGCCTTCGACTGGGCCGTGGTGGACGCGCCGTGCGGGACGGCGGGCTGCGTGCTCATGCCGGGCGGCGGCGCGATGGTGGGACTCAGGCACACGAAGCATCCGAAGCTCGTCGCCCGCTATCTCGCCTTCCTCGCGCGGGAAGACAACATGCGTGAGGCCCTCGCGCGCCACGCGAACATTCCCGCGGCGACGTCGCTCGTGAAGTCGGGCGTGGACTATCCGAACGATTCGGAACGCGTGCGCGCGGCGCTCGCGGCGTTCACGCGGCAGGTGCCCAACGTCCCGAAGGAGGCCTACACGTTCCAGGGTTGGCGTTACCAGCGCGCGGCGCTGAATGCGCTCACCACGCGAATCAGCCAGATCCTCACCAACGAGCTCGACATGGATACGGCGCTCGCGTTCGTGAAGAAGGACGTGGACCTGGCGATCCAGGCCTCGGAGAGATAGGCACGCCATGGCTTCCAGCGACCGCGGAGTGCGTCCCTGGGTGCCCTGGCTCTTCCTGCTGCCCAATCTCTCGATCATCGCGCTCTTCTCGCTGCTGCCGGTGCTGGTGAACGTCATGTACGCGGTGACCGGCACGGACAACCTGTGGCCGAGCGAGCGCACGTTCGTGGGAATGCGGAACTTCGCGACGCTGCTGGAGTGCGGCAACTATCTCGATCCGTCCACGTGCTCACGGGACCTCTTCTGGCGCGCGGTGGCCAATGCGATCGTGTTCGTGCCCACGCAGGTCGTGGCGATGATCGGCTTCGCGCTCGCGACCGCGATCGCATTGAATCGCAGGATCCACGCGCGCGGTTTCTTCCGCGGCATCTTCTTCTTCCCGGTGATGCTCTCGCCGGTGGTCGTGGCGATGACGTGGGTGTGGCTGCTGCAGAAGGACGGGGCGCTGAACGGAATCCTCGGGCCGCTCGGTTTCGACCGCGTGAACTGGCTTGCCGATCCGTCGCGCGCCTTCCGCTGGTCGGTGTTCGTGACCGTGTGGGCGCACGTGGGCTTCTACACGATCATCCTGCTCGCCGGCCTGCAGAGCATTCCCTCCGATCTTTACGAGGCGGCGAAGATGGACCGCGCCTCGCCCTGGCGCGTCTTCACGCGCATCACGCTGCCGATGCTGAAGCCCGTGCTGCTTGTGGTCTTCATCCTCGCGGTGATCCGGTCCGTGCAGACCTTCGACGAGATCTACGTGCTCACGGGCGGAGGTCCCGGCACGGCGACCAAGATGATCGTGCACTACATCTTCGATACGGGCTTCGCGGTGATGCCGCGCAACTACGGTCTCGCCGCGGCGGCCTCGCTCATGCTGGGCGCGGTGCTTTTCGTCTTCACCGCGCTCCAGATGCGCCTGTCGCGGGGAGGCGCCCATGGCTGAAGCCTGGGCCTTCATCGCGCGCCGGCGCGGCGGCATCCGTGCCGACTGGACCGACTGGGTGACCTACGGCTACCTCATGCTGGGCGTGGTCGTCATGCTCGCGCCCGTGCTCTGGGTCGTGCTCTCATCCTTCAAGAGCGAGGGAAACCTCATGGAGTTTCCTCCGACGCTCTGGCCCGAAGCGGTGAAGACTGTGAGCGTGAAGGGCTATGCGCGGGCGCTCCCGCTGTATCGGGTGACCATGCCGGACGGTCAGGAGGCCACGCTCGCGCAGGTGCGGCGGGTGGGCATCGAGGCGCAGATGGTGAATCCGGCGCGCCCCGATGCGGGCCTGCTCACGGTGCCGGTCGAATCGGCCACGCCGATCCGGCGCTTCCACCTCGGCACCGAGAACTACGAGAAGCTCCTCACCTCGGCCGGCGGAAGGATCTGGTCGTCCATCTACAACACGGTCTTCATCACGGTGGTGGCGACCGTGATCACGCTCGTGATGAACTCGATGGCAGCCTTCGCGCTGTCCAAGTACAAGTTCCGCGGCAGCGACACGGCGCTCCTCGCGATCCTCGCGACACTCATGGTGCCGGCGACGATCGTGCTCGTCCCCATCTACCTGATCGTCTCGGAACTCGGCCTCGTGAACAGCCTCTGGGGCGTGATCCTGCCCGTGATCTCGACGCCCACGGGCGTCTTCCTGCTGCGCCAGTACATGCTCACGATTCCGGACGAACTGCTCGAGGCCGCGCGCATGGACCACGCGAGCGAGTGGCGCATCTTCTGGCGCCTCGTCCTCCCGCTCGCCACGCCCGCGCTCGCCGTGGTCGCGATCTTCTCGATCATGTCGCGCTGGAACGATTTCCTGCTTCCGCTCGTGATCCTCAACAAGCCGGAGGTCTACACGCTGCAGCTCGCGCTCGCGGGCTACAGCGACGAGAACGGCATCCAGTACGGGATGCTGCTCGCCATGACGACACTCACGGCGTTGCCGCTCGCGCTGGGATTCATCTTCCTGCAGCGCTACATCACGACCGGCATCGCCTCGACCGGAATCAAATGACCCTTGGACTTCGATCTCCATGGCGAGCCTGACGATCGAGAAACTCTCGAAGACGTTCGGCGCCGTGGACGTGATCCGCGAGGCCAACCTCGAGATCGCCGATGGCGAGTTCGTTGTCTTCGTGGGTCCTTCGGGTTGCGGCAAGTCCACGCTCCTTCGCCTCATCGCCGGACTGGAGGAGGTGAGCTCTGGCGACATCCGCATCGACGGCGTGAGCGTGGTGCGCAGGGCCGCGGCCGATCGCGGCGTGGCGATGGTCTTCCAATCCTATGCGCTGTATCCGCACATGACCGTGCGTGAGAACCTCTCCTTCGGCCTCGAGAACGTCCGCATGCCCAGGGCCGAGATCGCCAAGCGCGTCGATCACGCGGCGAAGTTGCTGCGCATCGACCCGTACCTCGACCGGAAGCCCCGGCAGCTCTCGGGCGGGCAGCGGCAGCGCGTGGCCATCGGGCGGGCGATCACGCGCGACCCGAAGATCTTCCTCTTCGACGAGCCGCTGTCGAATCTCGATGCCGAGCTGCGCGTGCTGATGCGCCTCGAGATCTCGCGCCTGCACAACCGCCTCGGCAACACGATGATCTACGTGACCCACGACCAGGTCGAAGCCATGACGATGGCCGATCGCATCGTGGTGCTGCGCGCCGGGGTGATCGAGCAGGTGGGCGCGCCGCTCGAGCTCTACAACGCGCCGCGCAACAAGTTCGTGGCGGGTTTCATCGGGTCGCCGCGGATGAACTTCATTCCGGGCCGCATCACGCGCGTGGGCGGGACCGACTTCGACCTGGATTGCGACGGCCTGGGCGCGGTGACGCTGCCGCTCGGAGGACGGGCGCTGTCGGCGGGCCAGTTCGTGAGCTTCGGTGTTCGCCCCGAGGACATGCTCCTCGCCGCGGACGGCGCCAATGCGTGGCGATTCAAGGTGGACGTGATCGAGCAGCACGGCTCCAGCACGTACCTGCATTGCAGCGCCCCGAGCGGCGAGGTGCTGCTGCACGTTCCCGGGCAAAGCACGCAGCGCGAAGGCGAGCAGGTGATCGCGCGTCCGGCTCCGGGACGCTGGCACCTCTTCGGCTCGGACGAGCAACGCATCGTGGAGAAGCGCGCTTGATCACGATCGGCATCGATCTCGGCACCTCCAGCGTGAAGGTCGCGCTGGTGGGCGACGGCGATCGCGTGATCGCCACGGCGAGCCGCGCGCTCGCGGTGAGCCGTCCGCAGCCGGGCTTCAGCGAGCAGGATCCGAAGGATTGGTGGAAGGGCGTCACGGAAAGCCTCGACGAGCTTCGCGCGAGCCACGGCGCGGACCTCGCGCAGGCGCAGGCCATCGGGCTCTCGGGGCAGATGCATGGCGCGACACTCCTCGACGAGAAAGGCGCCGTACTTCGTCCCTGCATCCTCTGGAACGACGTGCGCAGCTTCGTGGAATGCGACGAGCTCACGCGCGACTGGCCCGCGGTGAGCGCGGTGACCGGCAACCTCGCGATGCCGGGCTTCACGGCGCCGAAACTCATGTGGGTCCGCAAGCACGAGCCCGAGGTCTTCAAGCGCGTCGCGAAGGTGCTGTTGCCGAAAGCCTATGTGCGCTATCTCCTGTGCGGCGAGCACGTTGAGGAGATGTCGGATGCGTCGGGCACGTTGTGGCTCGACGTGGGCAAGCGCGAGTGGTCCGATGCGGCACTGGCGGCGACCGGCATGCGGCGCGACCAGATGCCTCGCCTGGTCGAGGGCAATGCGGTATCGGGCGAGCTCGCCGCGGAGCTCACGAAGCGCTGGGGATTCAAGCGCGCCCCTGTGATCGCGGGCGGCGCGGGCGACAACGCCGCGGGCGCGGTGGGCCTCGGAGCGGTGCGTCCGGGCGACGCCTTCGTTTCGCTGGGAACCTCCGGTGTGTTGTGGGCGACGACCGCGGCCTTCGCACCGGCGCCGCAACGGGCCGTTCACGCCTTCTGCCACGCCGTTCCCGACACCTGGCACCAGATGGGCGTGCTGCTCTCGGCGGCGGCAAGCCTCGCGTGGTGGTCGAGCGTCTCGAACGTGGGTGAAGCCGCGCTGCTCGGCGAGATCGATCCGGCGAAGCCCGCGTCGCCCTGTTGGTTCGCCCCCTATCTCAACGGCGAGCGCACGCCGCACAACGATGCGCTCGTGCGCGGTGGCTTCGCCGGCCTCGAGGGCAACACCTCGCGCGCCGACATGACGCTCGCGGTGCTCGAAGGCGTCGCGTACGCGATTCGCGACGCGCAGGAAGCGCTTGCGGGCGCGGGCACGGTGCTCGCGGAAGCCGACATTATCGGGGGCGGCGCGCGATCGGCGCTCTGGTCGCAGATCATGGCCGACGTGCTGGGGATCCCCATGCACCAGGTGGCCGAAAGCGAGATCGGTGCCGCGCTCGGCGCAGCGCGCCTTGCGCGCATGGCGGCGGGCGAGCCGCTATCGAGCCTCGCGCGGCCAGCGCGCGTGCGCACGTTCACGCCGCGCGCCGACCGGGCCGCCCTGCACGCCGGACGCCACCGCTCTTGGCAAAGCCTCTATTCGCCGCTCAGCGCCTTTGCGCGCGAGCTGCGAGGCAGCGCGTCATGACGAAGCGCGAATCGTTCTTCGACGGCGCGAAGCCCGTGACCTATCGCTGGTACGACCCGGATCGCAAGGTGCTCGGCCGGCGCATGGAGGACCAGCTCCGCATCGCGGTGTGCTACTGGCACTCGTTCGTCTGGACGGGGACGGACCCCTTCGGCGGCGAGACGTTCATGCGGCCATGGCACCGGCCCGGCGATCCCATGAAGCAGGCCGAGCTCAAGGCCGATGTCGCGTTCGACCTCTTCGAGCGGCTGGACGCGCGCTATTTCACGTTCCACGATCTCGATCTCGCTCCCGAAGGCGCGACGCTTCGCGAGTCGAACCGCAACGTGCGGCGCATGGGCGACGTGATCGCGAAGAAGATGTCGAAGGGCCGCGTGAAGCTTCTCTGGGGCATGGCGAACCTCACGGCGAACCGCCGCTACATGTCGGGAGCCGCGACCAATCCCGATCCCGAAGTCTTCGCCTACGCCGCGGCGCAATCGAAGAACGCGCTCGAGCTCACGCACGACCTCGCCGGCGAGAACTATGCGCTCTGGGGCGGCCGCGAGGGCTACGAGACGATCCTCAACACGGACCTCGCGCGCGAGATGCAGCAGCTCGCGCGCTTCCTGTCGCTCGTGGTCGAGCACAAGCACCGGATCGGGTTCAAGGGACCGATCCTCGTCGAGACCAAGCCCGCGGAGCCCACCAAGCACCAGTACGATGCGGACGTGGCCGCCGTCTACGGATTCCTCGTGCGACACGGGCTCGAGAAGGAGATCCGCATCAACATCGAGCAGAACCACGCGCTGCACGCGGGACATACGTTCGAGCACGAGATCCTGATGGCGCAGGCACTGGGAGTCTTCGGCTCGCTCGACATGAATCGCGGCGACGAGCTCCTCGGATGGGACACGGCGCAGTTCGCGAACAATTTGCCGCAGATGGCGCTCGCGCTCTATCACGTCCTGCGCGGAGGCGGCCTGGGCACGGGCGGGCTCAACCTCGACGCCAAGGTGCGCCGCCAGTCCATCGATCCCGAAGATCTCGTCACCGCCCACGCCGCGGCGATCGATCTCTGCGGCCGCGCCGCGCTCGTCGCCGAGAAGATGATCGCGAGCGGCGAGCTCGCCACCCACGTGGACGCCCGTTACTCCGGCTGGAACGCGAGGCTCGGGCGCGAAATCCTTTCCGGCAACGCTTCGCTCTCGAAGCTCGCGAGGCATGTCGACAAGCGGGACCTGGAGCCGCAACCGCGCTCCGGCCAGCAGGAACTTCTCGAGTCCATCGTCAATCGCTACATCTGAAAGCCCAACATGAAAAAGACAGACTCCTTCTTCGAGCGAACCGTCCCCGTCTCCTACAAGTGGTACAAGCCCGGGAAGAAGGTCCTCGGAAAGCCCATGGCCGACCACCTGAGGTTCGCCGTGTGCTATTGGCACTCCTTCGTCTGGCCGGGACTGGATCCCTTCGGCGGCGAGACCTTCCGCCGTCCCTGGCACGCCGCGGGCGGCAACGCCATGAAGCAGGCGCACCACAAGGCCGACGTCGCCTTCGAGCTCTTCCGCCTGCTGCAGGCGCCGTTCTTCACCTTCCACGATCGCGACATCGCGCCCGAGGGCGAGACGCTTCGCGAGTCGAACAGGAACGTGCGCGCGATCGGCGAGCTCTTCGAGAAGAAGATGGCCAAGAGCGGCGTGAAGCTCCTGTGGGGCACGGCGAACCTATTCTCCAGCCGGCGCTACATGTCGGGCGCGGCGACGAATCCGGATCCCGAGGTCTTCGCATATGCCGCGGCGCAGGTGAAAAACGTCCTCGAGCTCACTCACGAGCTGAAGGGCGAGAACTACGTGCTCTGGGGCGGACGCGAGGGCTACGAGACGCTGCTCAACACGGATCTCGGCCGCGAACTGGACCAGCTGGGCCGATTCCTCAACCTGGTGGTCGAACACAAGCACAAGATCGGCTTCAAGGGCCTGATCCTCATCGAGCCCAAGCCCGCCGAACCCACCAAGCACCAATACGACTACGACGTGTCGACCGTGTACGGCTTCCTCAAGCGTTACGGGCTCGAGAAGGAAGTGAAGGTGAACATCGAGCAGAACCACGCTCTGCTCGCCGGCCACACCTTCGAGCACGAGATCGCGATGGCGAATGCCCTCGGCATCTTCGGTTCCATCGACATGAACCGGGGCGACGACCAGAACGGCTGGGACACGGACCAGTTCCCGAACAACCTGCCGCAGATGGCGCTCGCGATGTACCACATCCTGAAGGGCGGCGGCTTCACGAGCGGGGGACTCAACTTCGACGCCAAGGTGCGGCGCCAGTCCATCGATCCCGACGACCTGATCGTCGCGCACGCCTCCGCCATGGACCTTTGCGCGCGGGCGCTGCTCATCGCGGAGAAGATGATCGCGGACAAGGAGCTCGCCAGGCGGGTCGATGCGCGCTACGCCGGATGGAAGGGCAAGTTCGGCCGCGAGATCCTCGCCGGGAAGATGTCGCTCGACAAGCTCGCGAAGCACGTGGAGAAGAACGACATCGAGCCGCAGCCACGCTCGGGCAAGCAGGAAGAGCTCGAGGCGCTGGTGAACCAGTACATCTAGGCCGGAGGACGGCGATGAAGACGATTTCGATGATCCTGGCCCTGGCGATCACCGCGATAGCCGCGGCGATGCCGTTCGATGCCTTCGCCTCGGGCGCGCTCGTGGGCGTGTCCTGGTCCAACTTCCAGGAGGAGCGCTGGAAGAAGGACGAGGGCGCGATCAAGGAGGCGCTGCGCAAGGCGGGAGCACGCTACATCTCCGCCGATGCGCAGGGTTCCAACGAGAAGCAACTGGCCGACGTGGAGGCGCTCATCACCAAGGGCGCCAAGGCGCTCATCATCCTCGCGCAGGATGCGAACGCGGTCCTGCCGGCTGTGAATCGCGCGAAGGAGGCGGGCATTCCCGTCATCGCGTACGACCGGTTGATCGAGGATCCGGGCGTCCTCTATCTCACCTTCGACAACGTGGAGGTGGGCCGCATGCAGGCTCGCGCCGTCTTCGCCGTGCAGCCGAAGGGCAACTATGTCCTCATCAAGGGCTCGTCGACGGATCCCAACGCGGATTTCCTCAATGGCGGCCAGCGCGAGGTCCTCAAGCCCGCCATCGACAAGGGCGACATCAAGATCGTCGGAGAGCAATACACCGACGGCTGGGCGCCCGAGATCGCGCAGAAGAACATGGAGCAGATCCTCACGAAGAACAACAACAAGGTGGACGCGGTGGTCGCGTCCAACGACGGCACCGCGGGTGGCGTCGTCGCGGCGCTTCGCGCGCAGAACATGGTGGGCATTCCCCTCTCCGGCCAGGATGGCGATGTCGCCGCGCTCAACCGCATCGCCAAGGGCGAGCAGACGGTCTCGGTGTGGAAGGACGCCCGCGAGCTCGGCGGGGCCGCCGGCACCTACGCGGCGAAGCTCGCCGATGGCGCCAAGCCCACGGACATCGCCGGCGTTCACCCGTGGAGCGGCGGCCCGAAGAAGATCGCCATCCCGTCCGTATTCCTCAAGCCCGTGGCCGTCACGAAGGCGAACCTCAACATCGTGATCGGGGCGGGCTGGGCCACGAAGGAGCAGGTGTGCCTGGGTGTCGCCGCTGCAAAAGCGCCACCGGTATGCAAATGATCGGATAGCATTCCGGCATGCGCTCCTGGCTCGAAAGGGCGGGTTTCGATCCCCGCTTCACTTCGCTCGTCCTCGCTTTGGCGGCGATCTGGATCGCGCTCG
>Ga0070731_10002384_pt1 | contig 18016 bp, 13 predicted proteins | sample Coa_R1_2_FD_66448 | JGI IMG/M metagenome (GOLD analysis project Ga0070731, IMG submission 66448) | Surface soil microbial communities from Centralia Pennsylvania, which are recovering from an underground coalmine fire - Coalmine... | ecosystem: Environmental > Terrestrial > Soil > Unclassified ...
TATCAGACTTCGATCGGACAAATCCCCGACGGCTTCGCCTCGAGCGAGATCCTCGACCGCTTGCGCCAGCAGTAACCCGGCGCGCGCCAAGTCCAGCTTGGACAGTGCCATCTCAGTCCTCACCTGTGGGCGGCGAGGATCCACCACGGCATCAGCGAATAGACCACATAGGGAATAGCCAGGATTGGGAATATCCAGACCAGCGAGAGCGGAATTTTTCCGGTGATCCTGTCTGGAAGCAGCATAGCGATGACGCCTAGGGTAGCGGCAATGAGAATGGTCGTTGCGGACCACCCGTACCAAAGCATGTTCGGTCCCTCGCCGTTCCTCGCGGCCTCATATCCCCACACGATGCGATCCGTTGCCGGATGGAAAGTGAACAGCGGATAGTTGAAATACTGAATCAGGCAGTAAACGACTGGGCCTGAGATGGAGAAGGTCGTGGCGAGCTTCCCGAACGAACTGGAGGCCGCCAACGATGAGGGAATCGCTCTAGGAGTGGCGGCTGCGGTCTTGCTCACGACGCGAATCCTCGGGTGTTGTTGAGGACGTGACCGACAATAAAAAGAAACCAGCACATGACCGCGAGTACCAGCGTCACTCCCTTGCGCGCATTGTCATATTCTGGGTTCTGCGCATTCTTCCAGAAGTACCAGTAGGCCGGCAGTAGCACCAGACCTAACGTCGCAACATGCTCCTTGAAGTCGAAGAAGCCTCCAGTTTTGTAATAGTGCTGCGCCTCAAGCGGAATGCGGATGGCAATGCGATATTTGGTGTAGATGTACGAGCCCACGAGGTAGGTCAGAGCCCACAGCACGCAAACCGTCGTGGCGTATCCCGCGGCAGGCACCGCGCGGAAACGCGACAAAATTCCGCCGGCCGGCTTGCGGACGGGCAGCGCAACGGCCATGGCCTGATGGGTGAGTGCTCCAAGAAGTCCAAGCGCAAGGAGCAGATGAACGAACAGCCATAAGGTCCAAAAGGTGTTCGTGGAGATAAGTCCGGACATTGTCCTCCCCGTCTCAGCTCTCGCGTATTTTTGTTCGTCAAAGATACCGCCTGCGGCGGGCTTGTCTAGCAATCGCGACGCTGCCGGAACCACGCGCTCTTGAAGGTCATTCCGCGAGCGGATTACGATATCGAACTCAAAATGAGGCGCGAGCGTTGCTTAATGGCGTGTCGAATGAGGAGACGCTACGCCTCACTTGCGCGGTAGCGGCCAGGAGGGATGATCGCGTCCGCTCCAGGCGACTTCGGTGAAGCGGGCATTGCCCACGAGTCGCAGCCGTTGCTCCCAACTTTTGTCCCTGCGCGTCCCAGACTTTGAATCGGCAGCGCGTGGGACTCCGATGCGCATTCCTCGAACTTTCTTCGCCATTACTGGTCCTCTGCAAGCGCCCGCACCGCCGTGTGCGGCCGCGCTATCGCCAAATGGTCATATTACGCCGGTATGGCAATCGAAGCGTCAAACAGGGTGCCAGCGCGCGATCGCAACCGTGGCGCGTCACCGCCCTGCAGGGGAATAGGAAGGCCGCTGGGCCGGTCCTCAGGTTGACACTTTTCGTAAATATGCACGGGGGCCCGAAAGGGCGGGTGCGCATTTCGCCGGCGCTCAATCCGCGCTACATTATCGGGGGCTTGATTGGATCGGCAGTGGATCAAAGGGTCTTTGGTGATGATGCGCAACGGCAGACGGTTTCGGTCGCGGCGGCCCAAAATTGTTTTGACGCTCGCTCTGACCATCGCGTCGCTCCCTTTGCTGCCGCCGCTCGCTGCGCACGCGCAGTTTTTCGGCAGCTGGGATGACCGGTCGTCTCGGCGAGAGGGGCCGGGTGGATTCTTTCCGTTCTTCGATCACCCGTTTAATCAACCGCAGCCGCAGCCGTACGCACCCGGTTACGGCGCGCCGCGGCCGGAGGAATTCTCGAGACCGCCGCCGCCGCGCAAGGTCGACACGGTGCCAACTACGACGATCGTGGTGATCGGCGATTCGCTTGCCGATTGGCTTGCGTACGGGCTGGAGGACATTTATGCGGACCAGCCGCAGATTGGCATCGAGCGTAAAATCCGGCCCACCTCCGGCCTTATCCATTACGATCCGCGCAACGACACGTTGGAATGGTCGCAAGCCGTCAAGGACATGCTGGCGACCGAAAAACCCGCCGCCATTGTGGTCATGCTTGGGTTGAACGATCGCGTGCCGTTGAAGCTGCAGCCGCGCGAAGCCAAGCCAGAAGCAAAGCCGGAGGGCAAGCAGCCTCCGAGTGCCAACGCTACGGCACAGGGGAAGCTCGAAGGCAAACAGGCTCCAGCAAGCGCCAACACTGCGGCGCAGGGAAAGTTGGAGGGCAAGCAGGCTCCATCGGGCGCCAACGCCGCGGTGCCGACGGGGCAGGCAGCGCCGCCGCAGCAAGGGCAAGACGCCAAGACAGCGGTTCAACCAGCGCCCGCCGCAAATGCGCAGCGATCAGAAGAGCAACCTGATTCCGCGGCGGCCGAGCCGCTCCGCCCGATGCCTGGCGGTACCTACGAGTTTCACACCGATGAATGGGCGCAGCTTTACACCAAGCGCATCGACGACATGATAGCGGCGCTCAAAAGCAAAGGCGTGCCGGTCATCTGGGTCGGCCTGCCGGCGTTGCGCGGCCCACGTTCAACGAGTGAGATGAGTTACCTCGACGATCTTTATCACGCCCGCGCCGACAAGGCCGGCATCGTCTATGTCGATATCTGGGACGGTTTCGTCGATGAGAATGGGCGGTACACCGTGCAGGGTCCCGATTTCGAGGGCCAAATTCGGCGGTTGCGCGCCGGCGACGGTGTGAACTTCTCCAAGGTCGGCGCGGAAAAGCTTGCCCACTACGTTGAGCACGAATTGGCCCGCGTTATGGCGAACCCCGTCGTGCCGGTGGCATTGCCGGCGCCGGAAGCGTCGGTACCCGCGGCAGTGGCGCCCGGCGCACTGCGGCCCGCGGTCGGACCGGTACTACCACTCGCGGTGACAAGCGGCAGCGAAGGCGGCGACTTGTTAGGAGCCAGTGCGCGTCCGTCACCGCTGGCTGGCGGCGACCCTACTGCGGCGAGCGTTTTGGTCCGCGGTGAAGCACTCGCGGCGCCTGGTGGCCGTGCCGATAATTTCGCCTGGCCTCGGCCCGCCTTTGGCGCGATTGCGAAGCCTGCTCAGGCGCCGCCGGCGTCAGCTCCTCCATCCGCTACAGCGAATACTCCGGCCTCGACCGCGACGCCGCAAGCAACGCAGCCCGCGACTTCCGCTGCGAGTATTCCATCGCAAGCAGCGCAACCCGCGCCTCCTGCTACAAGTGCGCCGGTACCTCTCAACGGTGGTCCCACGCCTGCGCAAGCCAAGACGCCGCCGCTCGCGGGCGCGCCCGCGGCTCAGTAAAAATTTCTCTAGGCGGAGAAAATCCGTCAGCGCGGCAAGAGTGTCGAACCCATCAAAAATTTATCGATGGCGTGCGCGGCCTGGCGGCCTTCGCGGATTGCCCAGACCACGAGTGACTGACCACGGCGCATGTCTCCCGCGGTAAACACTTTAGCGATCGAGGTTTTGTAGTCGTCGGTCGCGGCGGCGACGTTGCCGCGGCGGTCGAGCGCAAGGTCGAGGCCCTTGACCATGCCCTCGTGCGTCGGGTGAACGAAACCCATAGCGAGCAGCACTAGTTCGGCTTCGATCTCGAACTCAGTGCCGGCGATCGGCTTGAATTTTTCATCGACGCGCACGCAATGCAGCTTCTTCACCGCCCCGTTCTCGCCGGAGAAGTGCGTCGTGTTCACAGCAAACTCTCGCTCGGCACCCTCCTCGTGGCTCGATGAGGTGCGCAGCTTTAGCGGCCAGTCGGGCCAGGTCAGCGCCTTGTTTTCGCGCAACGGCGGTTCCGGCATGATTTCGAAATTCGTGACCGACAGCGCGCCTTGGCGGAACGCGGTGCCGATGCAGTCGGAGCCAGTGTCGCCGCCGCCGATGACCACGACGTGCTTGTCCTTGGCGAGGATCGGTGCGCCACTCTCAGCGGGTTCGCCGCTGACGCGGCGGTTCTGCTGCGGCAGGAAATCCATTGCGAAGTGAATGCCGTCGAGCTCGCGGCCGGGTACCGGCAGGTCACGGCCCTTCTCGGCGCCGCCGGTGAGCACAACGGCGTCGTACTCATCGACAAGCTTTTTGGCGTCAATATTGACGCCGACATGCGCGCCATAATGGAAGACTACGCCCTCGGCCTGCATCTGGACGACGCGGATGTCGATGTGATGCTTCTCCATCTTGAAGTCGGGAATGCCGTAGCGCAGTAGTCCGCCGGCCTTTGCGTACTTCTCGAACACGTGCACCTCGTGTCCGGCGCGGGCGAGTTGCTGCGCGCAGGCGAGGCCGGCCGGTCCTGAGCCCACAACGGCGACTTTCTTTCCGGTTCTGTGCGCGGCCGGTTCGGCTCTTAGCCCATGCGCGATGGCCCGGTCGGCGATGGCGCACTCGATCGATTTGATGGTGACTGGGTTCTCGTCGATGTTGAGCGTGCACGAAGCTTCGCATGGCGCCGGACACACGCGACCGGTCACTTCGGGAAAATTGTTGGTCGAATGCAGGTTGCGCGCGGCCTCGTCCCAGTTGCCGTTATAGACGAGGTCGTTCCAGTCCGGGATCTGGTTGTTGACCGGACAGCCCGGCGTGCCGGGCGAAACCGCGCCGGTGCCCATGCAATAAGGCACGCCGCAATTCATGCAGCGCGCGGCCTGGGTGACGTAATCCTTCTCCGGCAGCGGCAGCACGAACTCGCGCCAATGGCGCACGCGCTCTTCGACCGCCTCGTAGTCTCGGTCTTCGCGTTCGTATTCAAGAAAGCCGGTGACCTTGCCCACTGCGCGCCCTACTGCGTGACCCGAGCCAGGGGCATCTTCCGCTCATTCCCGCGCAAGCGGGAATCCAGTCGGATAGCTTTTATGCCTCGGTAACCCACTGGGTCCCCGCTTTCGCGGGGACGAGCGGGGAGTGGCGGCTCACTCGATCTCATGCAATTTCTACTCTGCCGCGATGGCGGCGGCTTTAAGTTCGTTGAGGGCACGGCGATATTCGACCGGCATCACCTTGCGGAATTTCGGATAGAAGCTCTTCCACTCGGCCAGAATTCGCGCCGCGACGGTCGAGCCAGTGAAACGTGCGTGGCGCGTGATCAGGTGATGCAGGCGATGGTCGTCGAACGCACTCAAGTCGGCCATGATGTCGACCAGGCCGTGCGCTTCCAGATCGCGGGCCTGGTGGAAAACCCGCGCATTGATGCTTTCCTCGCCTGGCATCGGCTCGAGCTCAACCATCGCCGTGTTGCAGCGTGTGGCGAACGTGCCGTCGTCGTCGAGCACATAGGCAATCCCGCCTGACATGCCGGCGGCGAAATTGCGGCCGGTGCGGCCGAGCACCACCACGACGCCGCCCGTCATGTATTCGCAGCAATGGTCGCCGGCGCCCTCGATCACCGCGATGGCGCCGGAGTTGCGCACGGCAAAGCGCTCGCCGGCGACGCCGCGGAAGTAGCATTCGCCTTCGATGGCGCCGTACAGCACGGTGTTGCCGATGATGATCGACTCTTCCGGAACGATCGCTGCATTGGCAGGCGGGCGCACCACGATGCGGCCGCCTGACAATCCCTTGCCCACGTAGTCGTTGGCGTCGCCCTCGAGTTCGAAGGTGACGCCGCGGGCGAGGAACGCACCGAAGCTCTGGCCCGCTGTGCCGGTGAACTGTGCCACGATGGTGTCGTGCGGTAGGCCGGCGTGGTCGTAGCGCTTGGCGATCTCACCCGAGAGCATGGCGCCGGTCGTGCGGTCCGTGTTTCTGATCGGCAGAGCGATGCGCACTGGCGCGCCGTCCGCCAGGGCAGCCTGCGACTGCGCGATCAGCTTGCGATCGATGATGTCGTGGATCTTGTGATCCTGCTGCTCGCAATTGTAGAGCGCGACGCTCGCCGGCATATCCGGCTTGGTGAACAGCTTGGAGAAGTCGAGGCCGTTGGCCTTGGCGTGCGCCAGCACGTTGACGCGGTCGAGCATCTGCATCTGCCCGATCATGTCGTCAAACTTGCTATAGCCCATCGCCGCCATCAGCTCGCGCACCTCTTCGGCGACGAAGAAGAAATAATTGATCACGTGCTCGGGCTGTCCTGTGAAGCGCTTGCGCAGCACCGGGTCCTGAGTGGCAACGCCGACGGGGCAAGTATTGAGATGACACTTACGCATCATGATGCAGCCGGCGGCAATCAGCGGAGCCGTGGCGAAGCCGAACTCGTCGGCGCCAAGCAGCGCGCCGACCACCACATCGCGGCCGGTGCGGATGCCGCCGTCGACCTGCACGGCGATGCGGCCGCGCAGCCGGTTGGCGACGAGAGTCTGGTGCGTCTCGGCAAGCCCGATTTCCCATGGCGAGCCGGCGTGCTTGATAGAAGTAAGCGGCGAGGCGCCGGTGCCGCCCTCGAAGCCCGCGATGGTGACGTGATCGGAGCGTGCCTTCGACACGCCGGCCGCGACCGTGCCGACGCCGACCTCGGACACGAGCTTGACAGACACATCGCCGTCCGGATTGACGTTTTTCAGATCGAAGATGAGCTGCGCCAAGTCCTCGATCGAATAAATGTCGTGATGCGGCGGCGGCGAAATCAGGCCGACACCCGGCGTCGAATGGCGCACCTTGGCGATGGTCTTGTCGACCTTGTGCCCTGGCAACTGACCGCCTTCGCCGGGCTTAGCGCCTTGCGCGATCTTGATCTGCATCATGTCCGAGTTGACGAGATACTCGGCGCTGACACCGAAGCGTCCCGAGGCCACCTGCTTGATCGCCGAGCGCATGGAGTCGCCGTTCGGCAGCGGCTTATAACGGTCGCTTTCCTCGCCGCCCTCGCCGGTATTCGATTTGCCTCCGATACGGTTCATTGCGATGGCGAGTGTGGTATGCGCCTCGCGCGAGATCGAGCCATACGACATGGCGCCGGTGGAGAAGCGCCGCACGATATTCTTGGCCGGCTCGACCTCTTCGATCGGCACCGGCTTTCGCGCATCGTCCCCGGCGGACTTGATGCGGAACAGACCGCGGATCGTGAACAGGTGCTCCGACTGCTCGTTGATCAGTCGCGCATAGTGCCGGTACTTCTCATAGGAATTGCCGCGCACGGCATGCTGCAGCGCAGAGACCGTCGCCGCAGTCCACACGTGCTCCTCGCCGCGCACGCGGAACGCGTATTCGCCGCCGACGTCGAGCATCGCCCGGTAGATCGGCGCGTCGGAGAATGCGTCGCGATGCCGGCGCGCGGCCTCCTCGGCGATTTCGTCCAAGCCGACGCCTTCAATGCGGGTGGCGGTGCCGGTAAAGTATTTGGCGACGAAGTCGGACTTGAGGCCGACCGCATCGAAAATCTGCGCGCCGCAATAGGACTGATAGGTGGAGATGCCCATCTTCGACATTACCTTGAGCAGTCCCTTGTCGATCGACTTGATGTAGCGCTTGACGATTTCCTTCTCGTCGAGTTTTTGCGGCAGTTCGCCCTTCATCGCCACGAGCGTCTCGAAGGCGAGGTAAGGATTGATCGCCTCGGCGCCGTAGCCGGCGAGGCAGCAGAAATGGTGTACCTCGCGCGGCTCGCCGGATTCGACAACGAGTCCCACGGAAGTTCGCAGACCTTCGCGGATCAGATGATGATGCACGGCGGCGCAGGCGAGCAGCGCTGGAATCTGAATGCGGTCGGCGCCGGCGCGGCGGTCTGACAGGATGATGATGTTGATGCCGTCGCGAACGGCGCCGTCCGCCTCGGCGCACAAGCCGTCGAGCGCAGTGGCCATGCCTGCGGCGCCAGCATCGGCCGGCCAGGTGGTGTCGAGCGTGATCGACTTGAAGTGGGACTCCGCGACCTTCGATATCGAGCGGATCTTTTCCAGATCGGCGTTGGTCAGGATGGGCTGGTGCACTTCGAGACGCTTGGTCTTCGACATTCCTTCGAGGTCGAAAAGGTTCGGCCGCGGCCCGATGATGGAGACAAGGCTCATCACCAGCTCTTCGCGGATCGGGTCGATCGGCGGATTGGTGACCTGGGCGAAGTTCTGCTTGAAATAAGTGAACAGCGGCTTCGGCCGTTCGGACAGCGCCGAGATCGGCGTGTCGTTACCCATCGAGCCGACCGCCTCTTCGCCGGTCGTCGCCATCGGCGTCATCAGGATCTTCAGATCCTCCTGGGTGTAGCCGAAGGCTTGCTGGCGATCGAGCAACGACAGGTTGGAGATCGGCGCGGCGTCGGATGCCGATGGCAGTTCTTCGAGCTGGATCTGTGTGCGGTCCAGCCACTCTCGATACGGATGACTTTTCGCCAGCGTGGCTTTTAGTTCCTCGTCGGGAATGAGGCGGCCCTCGTCGAGGTCGACGAGCAGCATTTTCCCCGGCTGCAGCCGCCACTTGGTGGCGATCTGATCTTCTGGAATGGGCAGCACTCCGACTTCGGACGCCATGATGATGCGGTCATCGCGCGTGACGATATAACGTGCGGGGCGCAATCCGTTGCGGTCGAGCGTAGCGCCGATCTGCCGTCCATTGGTGAACGCGATCGCCGCCGGACCATCCCACGGCTCCATCAGCGCGGCGTTGTATTCGTAGAAGGCGCGGCGCTCCTCGTTCATGAGCGGATTGCCCGCCCATGCTTCGGGAATCATCATCATGACCGCGTGGGCGAGCGAGTAGCCGCCCATGGTGAGGAACTCGAGCGCGTTATCGAAGCACGCGGTGTCGGACTGGCCCTCGTAGGAGATCGGCCACAGCTTGGTGATGTCGCCGCCAAATTTTGGCGACGACACCGACGCTTGCCGCGCCGCCATCCAGTTGTTGTTGCCCCGCAGCGTGTTGATCTCGCCGTTATGGGCGATCATGCGATACGGATGCGCCAGCGACCAGGTCGGGAAGGTGTTGGTGGAGAAACGCTGATGCACCAGCGCCAGGGCGCTCTCGAAATCTGGATTGAGCAGGTCGGGATAATAAGCGCCGAGTTGATCAGCGAGGAACATGCCCTTGTAGATCACCGTGCGGCAGGAGATCGACACCGGGTAATAGTTCGACACACGCCGCTCGCGCTTGCTGTACAGAATACCGGAAATGGTTTTGCGCAGAATGTAGAGCCGGCGCTCGAACTCGTCCTCCGTGGTGATCTTCGGGCTGCGCGCAATGAACACCTGCTTGTGCACCGGCTCGGTTGGCTTGACCGATTCGCCCAGTGTTGAATTGTCAGTCGGCACATCGCGCCAACCGAGAATCTTCATGTCTTCCCGCGCGGCGACAGCCGCGTAGGTATCCATGATTTCTTGGCGCCATGGCGCATCGTGCGGCAGGAACACCACGCCGACCGCATACTCGCCAGGTGCGGGCAGTTTGAAGCCGAGCGCGGCGGACTGTTTGGCAAAAAACTTATGCGGCGTTTGCACCAGAATGCCGGCGCCGTCGCCGGCGCGCGGATCGGCGCCGACCGCGCCGCGGTGTTCGAGATTGACTAGGATCGTGAGCGCGTCTTCAACGATCTTGTGCGACTTGCGTCCCTTGATATCGGCAATGAATCCGACGCCGCAGGAATCTTTTTCCAGCGCCGGATCAAACAGGCCGAACCCTGACGCGTTCATCGTCGACCTCGCACTCCCCATCGCAGTCGGGACCGCGCGCATCGCGGCTCCGGCGGGCAACCCTGTGCCGCTCGCGCTGGCCTTTGGCTGCTTTTCGCTTCCGTGCGGCGCGCCCATGCCCACGGCCGCTGACCCCGCGCTTATCCCGACCGCGCGCTTTGAGGGGTCACCAATTGGGACAGCATTACTGTCCTATGTCACCATCGCAAATTTCCGCCACAAACACAAGGGCAAAGCCCTTGGCCGGCGGGGTCACGCACGCAGAACTCCGCGCCTTTACCCCATGTGGGGCGCGGCTCCGCTACTCCCCCGCGCAAGTGGATCACGGGACTCGCATAAGCGCAACGACAATCGCGTTTTTTGCCCGCAAAGCCCTCATCGACAGGCTGCCAATTGCTCGACGCCAAATACCGGCTAGGGTCCACACGTGAACTTCGCCTCCGACAACACGGCGCCGGTCGCCCCTGCCATCCTCGACGCGATCATCAAGGCGAACGCGGGTTATTCGCTGGGCTACGGCAACGACGATTGGACGGCGGGCGTTGAGCGGCGTCTGTCGGAAATCTTCGAGCGCGAGGTGGCGGCATTTTTGGTGCCGACCGGAACTGCCGCGAATGCGTTGGCGCTGGCGCAAGTCACGCCGCCGTGGGGTGCCGTGTTCTGTCATGCGGATTCCCACATCGCCACCGACGAATGCGGGGCGCCGGAATTCTTCGGCGGCGGCCTCAAGCTCGAAGGCCTTCCCGGCGACGGTGCCAAGATTGCGCCGAAATCGCTGCAGGCAGCGCTCGACGGTTATGGCGGCCACCGTCCTCATCAAATGGTCGCCTCAGCGCTCTCGATCACCCAGGCAAGCGAAGCTGGCACCATCTATCGCACCGATGAGATCGCGACCCTCTCCGAGATCGCGCACGCCCGCTCGCTGGCGGTCCACATGGATGGTGCACGCTTTGCCAATGCGCTCGTGCGCCTCAACGCCAGCCCAGCGCAGATGACATGGAAGTCCGGCGTCGACGTGCTGTCATTCGGCGCCACCAAGGGCGGCGCCATGGCGGCGGAGGCTGTGATCATCTTCGACACCGAGCGCGCCGGTTTTTTCGGCGAACGGCGCAAGCGCGGTGGACAGCTTCTCTCCAAGCACCGCTTCCTCGCCGCCCAGTTAGCCGCCTACCTCGCCGACGACCTTTGGCTCAATCTCGCGCGCCACGCCAACGCCATGGCCGACCGGCTGGCGCAAAAGCTCAGCGAAGCGGGCCTGCACCCGATTTGGCCCGTCGAGGCTAATCTTATCTTCGTTGCGCTGCCGCGCGCGCTCGATGCCAAGCTCAAGGCAGCCGGCGCCAGTTATTACGTGCGCCCAAGCGGCGACCTAAAATTGCCGGCGGATCATCTCTTAGCCCGGCTTGTCACCTCCTTTGCCACGCAGGCCGGCGACATCGAGCGCTTTGCGAATCTGTGCAAAAGCCGCTGACCGGCGCCCCGCCACGTCCGGTTGGTGGTAAGTTTTGTTACACCAAAAATGCGGTGACATGCCGGGCTTGGGGCCGGCGTAAGTTGGGCGGGGAGCATGAAGAGAGCGCGGTTCGCCACTTGCTCGGTGGCGCTGCTGTGCGCCGCGTGCGCCGCGCAGGCTATTGCGCCGCCGCATTCTGCCGGCCTTCTGAAGGTTGAGGACGAGCCAGCGGGATACTATCCCGGCATCGAACATTCTATTTCCGTTACGCCCGACTTGAGCACCTGGTTGGCCAAGAACCAGCTACGCACCGACATCGTCGAAAACCGCATTGTTGCGATCAAAGAGGGCAAAATGGTCCCTGCCTGCATCGGTGAGGATCAATACACCTGTGTTGCCACCCTGGCGCAGCAGTTCGCTATCACCGATTCATATGGAGGGAATAACAGTATCGTTGACGAAACAGCCTACGACGTGAACGGCAAGCCGGTGAACGCATCCAAGTTCGAATTCGTCGGCTACGTTCCAAAGCCCAAATCCGATGATGGCAGCGCCGGACTAGTGCGCCCGACAAGGTTCACGATGACAATGGGAAAAAGCGGCTCGGTGTCATTGCTTACGGCGCACCTGCCGAGCGACCCGACCTTCGCTCGTACTCAAGACGAATACGATGCAACCGACGCTTACGAGACGATCACGGCTGTGTCGGCGCAAAAATGCCCCTCCCTGAGCCGAGCCGAGGTAGCCAAATGGATCGAAAACGCCGTCAAGCCAAGTTCGAAATCGTATCACGGGCATATTCCCCGCGGCGTCGCCGAAGCCGAAATCTCGAAAAAGATGGTGTTCTGTGGACGGACCTTCCGGTTCGACTCGGTTTGGGCGAGCCGGACCTACAATCAATACCGGCGCGATGTGACCGGCGGCATGGCGCTCTTGATCGAATGACAAGCGGCTCCGTCCAAGGCGCTTTAGGTGGGCCGAAGCTTGCCGACGGTCCGCCAAGTGCATCGGACGCATTCTGCGATTTTGCAAAATTTTTTTGAACAATGCCAAAGCGCCGCCTCAATTCTGCTTGACGCTCTAAGACTCCGCGTGACGGGGGAAGCGGCATGGCCGTTAGGCTGGATGCATTCGGGACCGGCGCTCTGTGCGCGTCCCTGACTATTTCCTGCGTGCTCCTGACCGCGGGCGGGGCCTCGGCGCAGTCGAGCTCGTCTCAGCCAAAACCCGTCACCGGTTTCGTATCGACTTACGAAATCATGCGTACGGTGCGGGCGGCAGGCTTCGATCCGCTGGTGCCGCCGCTGCGCGAAGGCACGACCTATGTGCTCCGTGCAACGGATTTTCGCGGCATCCTGATGCGCGTCGTGCTTGACGCGCGCACCGGCTCGATCCGCGACGTGACCCGCATCGTACCGGCGACGCCGATGGGCACCATGCCGCCGTCTTACGGCAGCGCCGGTTACGGCCCGCCGGCCAGCTACAGTTCAGTGCCATATGGTTCACCAGCCGCACTCGGCGCTCCGACGGGGATGGGGCCCGGAGGCGCGCCGGGGCAAGCGTCACAGTCGGCCTCGCAGGCTGTGACAACCCCGGCGCGCCCGCAATCCCCACCGCTGCCGCGGCCCAAGCCGGCAGAACAGGCGTCGCAAAAGCCTGAGACGGGCACTGGCGCTTCGGCCATTGTTGCGCCGGCGGCTAGCGCCAGCAGCACCACGAACGCGGTTACGGGCGGAAGTGTTCAGGCCCGGACCACAGCCGCTACAAAGCCTGAGACCACCGCCACCGTGGCGCCTGTCGCACCAGCCCCTGCCGGTAAAACGCCGCCCGTTCCGCCCATCAACGATTGAATTCGGCGAGCGCCTGCGGAGTTTTCACACGCCATTCGCTACGGAATCGAAAGCGCTCCGGAATTCCGGAGCGCTCCCTTTAGAGAATCCAGATTTTAGGTGTCCGCGGGCGGGCGATTACGCTGCCTGCTTCTGGTCTTCGACCACCGTGCGGTCGGCGCCGCTGATCGGGATCGTGCGGGGCTTCTTGGCCTCGGGGATCTCACGCACGAGATCGACGTGCAGGAGACCGTTCTCGAGGTTGGCGCCCCTGACCTGGACAAAGTCGGCGAGCTGGAACACCCGCTCAAAGGTCCGCGCTGCAATGCCCTGATAGAGCATGTCGCCGCGCTTCTCCTCCTCCTTGGCGTTCTTCTCGCCGCGGATGGTGAGCGTATTCTCTTTCGCTACGATCGACAGTTCGGGCTCCTTGAAGCCCGCCACCGCGACGCTGACGCGATAGGCGTTGTCGCCGGTCCGCTCAATATTATAGGGCGGATAACCGGGGGCCGCGCCGTCGATGCCCTGATCGAGCAACGAAAACAGCCGGTCGAAGCCAACGGTGGAACGATAAAGGGGAGCTAGATCGAAAGTTCGCATGGCATATCCTCCTTGTGAAGCGACATGCGTTGGCCTGCCCGAATGGGCCCGGCCTGGTGATGCGCAGCTACAAGAGCCTGCGCACCCACGATGTGGTGACGTGGGTGGTTCGCTTCAAGGGCACCGGGGGCCTGACGGTGCATTGCGGATTCTACTGCACAGCGAGCCGGCGGCATGGCCTTACAGTTGAGCGGCCGTCGCGGACTGTTATAAGCGGAGTGTCCTTTGGTTAACGCCCGCCAATGAAGCTTGTCTCGATTCCAGCGAATCCCGCTCCGGACAATTTCGTCACGGAATATCTAAAGACGCCGGATGGGATCTCGCTACGCTATGCGCGCTGGCAGCCGCCGGCGGGTCGCCGCGGCACCGTTTGCATCTTTCAGGGACGCGGCGAATGGATCGAAAAGTATTTCGAGACCGTGCGTGACCTGCGGTCGCGCGGATTTGCGGTGGCGACGCTCGATTGGCGCGGCCAGGGTCTCTCCGAGCGCATGCTGCGCGATCGCCGCAAAGGCTACGTGCGAAGCTTTTCCGACTACGATACCGATCTCGAAACTTTCATGCGCGAGATCGTGTTGCCGGATTGCCCGCCACCGCTCTTTGCCATCGGACATTCGACCGGCGCGACCGTTCTGCTTCGCGCTGTTTCCCGCGGCCATCGCTGGTTCGATCGAGTGGTGCTGATCGCACCATTGATCGCGCTCGCCGGCGTCGGTGCGTCGCCGAGCGCAAGCACCATCGTGCGCGCGTTACGTCTGGCCGGCTTTGGCTCCATGTACGTGCCCGGCGCCGCCGCCGTCGCCATGGAGGCACGGCCATTTGCCGAGAACATCCTGACCTCCGATCCAGTGCGGTATGCGCGCAATGCCGCCATCCTCGAGGCGGAGCCGCTGCTCGCCGTCGGCCGTCCGACTGTCGCCTGGTGTGACGCCGCGTTTCGCGCCATGCACATCATGCAAGACCGCGCTTATCCCGCGCGCATTCGCCAGCCGATTCTCATCGTGTCCGCCGGCCTTGACGTCATCGTGTCGAATGCGGCGATCGAAGAATTCGCCACCTATCTGCGCACCGGCTCGCATCTGGTCGTGGTCGGTGCCAAGCACGAACTGCTGATGGAGCAGGACCGTTACCGCTCGCAGTTTTGGGCGGCCTTCGACGCGTTCGTGCCGGGCGGCGGATCCTATTAAGCGGCCGTAATTGTAAGAAGGGATAGCGACGACGCAATCGAGTGCGGCGTTTCGGAGTTGGATTGCTTCGCTGGCGCTCGCAATGACGAGGAACGTCAGTCGTTCAACAACTTCATCGCCTGCGCGTGCACGCGGCGGTCGCCAGCGGCGACAATGCGTCCGCCATTATGCGGGCGATCGTTCTCCCATGTGGTCATGATGCCGCCCGCGCCTTCGATGATGGGAATGAGCGCGAGCACATCATGCGGCTTCAGTTCAGTCTCGATGATGAGATCGACGTGCCCCGCCGCGAGCACGCAATATGCATAGCAATCGCCACCGTAGCGCGACAGGCGCACTGCCCGCTCGACGCGCTCGAAGCATTGCCGGTCGGCGCGCTTCATCAGCAGTGGGCTCGTGGTGAGCATGATGGCGTCACTGAGCTCCGCGCACGCGCGCGTCTGCAGGATGCGATCTCCGGCTGGCCCGCAATAGCGCGAGCCGCTGCCGTCTCCGGAAAAATGCTCGCGGGTGAACGGCTGATGCATCATGCCGTAGATCGGCTCGCCGTGCCGCGTGAGCGCGATCAGCGTGCCCCAAGCGGGCAAGCCACAGATGAAAGATTTGGTGCCGTCGATGGGATCGAGAATCCAGACGTACTCGGCGTCCGGATTTTCGGCGGGAAGTTCCTCGCCGACGATGCCGTGGGCCGGAAATGTCTTCTTGATCAGAGCGCGCATGGCCGCTTCCGCGGCGCGGTCGGCGGCAGTGACCGGGTCAAAACCCCCCGAGCGGCTTTTGTTCTCCACACTCAGTGCGCTGCGGAAGAACGGCCGAATGGTCTCCCCGGAGACCAGCGCCAATTCATTCACGAAGGCTGCAAAGTCGATCGCTGTCATGAATTTACTCAAGCTATCGACTACCGGAGAGTGGTAAACAACGGCAGTCGCTTCATTGCTGGTCGACGATGGCGGCGGCTCAGTTGGAGTCGGGTCTCGGCCGAACTGACGAGCCGAGGGCTTGTGGATTACGGGGACTGAGGCGCATTTTTGGGCAGCACTCCCGACTTTGCCTTAATTTATTGATTGCGCTGGCAAAAACTCCGATTCCTACGAATCCGTGACGACCCGGAAGGGCAGCCCTGCACATTTTGCAGGTGAAATTCGGCAAGTTTCAGCGGAATTAGGTAAGCAGCACTTGCGTTTTGTGCGTCGCGGTGTATATTGCTGCAGTGCGGTAGCGGGAGGCTCTCTCGCGCTACCGTCGCCCTCCTTGGGCGTTTCCTCCCTAGACTTGGGCCGCTCCAGAAATGTGAGCGGCTCTTTTTCTTTACCCGCCGTTAAGCACAATGCTCTCGTCGGTGGCTACGGGGCCTATTCCGCAGCCGCCCGATAGGGCCGCAATTCCTCCAGCGGTATTTCGGCGAGCTGGTCGGCAAGCGCTTCCAATTCTTCGGCCAGACGTTCGAAAGATGGCGACCGCTCGTAACGCCGCTCATCCATATAGAGCGCGCGGTTGATCTCGAGTTGAACGGCGTGCAGCCCGGTCGTCGGGTTGCCGTAGTGTTCGGTGATAAAGCCGCCAGCATAGGGTTTATTGCGGCTGACCACGTAGCCGAAGCCGCGCAACGAATGTTCGATCGTTTCGGCGACGGCTCCCACGCAACTGGTGCCGTAGCGGTCGCCGATCACCACATCGGCGCGCGGGCGCTCGTCCCTGGCGCCCGTGGTCGAGGGCATAGAATGGCAATCGACCAGGATAGCGGCGCCAAAGTCCCGATGCAGCTTCGTGAACAGCCGCCGCAGGGTGCGGTGATAGGGCTTATAAAGCCGATCGATTCGGCGCAGCGCCTCGGTGACCGACATGCGCTGATCGTAGATTTCCTGCGCATCGCCGACCACGCGCGCCACGGTTCCCAGCCCGCCGGCAACCCGCATTGAGCGGGTATTGGCGAAAGACGGGAGCCGGCCGTCGAACATGCGCGGGTCGAGTTCGTACGGCTCGCGGTTGACGTCCACATAGCAGCGCGGGAAGTGCGCGCGCATGATCGGATGGCCGCGCCCGACCAGGCCGGCAATCAGGTCATCGACGAAGGAATCCTCAGAGCGGCGCAGCGTCGCCAGATCAAGGCGAGAGGCGAGCAGGAAGGCGCGTGGATAGACGCGTCCGCTATGCGGTGAATTGAAAAGCACGGGGCCCCGGCAATGGGCCGGTTCGATGGCCTCGAACGGGGGATCGAACTCGTCCTGACTTTCCGACATAAGGTTTGGCGGGCTTTCCAACGCTCGCATAAGGCTTACCTCTCCCTAGCGTGCGCCGCACTCCATTGTCCACAGGACTCGCCGCCTGCCAAGGGCATCTTCCGGGGACGTGTTTGGGGGGGGAGGGTTTTCACCTCATCTTTACCGGCAATCCGGCTTATGTGAGGAGGGGGGCCGGCAGGAGCCGGAAGTCGAGGTCATGTCCAAGATCCTGCTTGCGGAAGACGATGGCGACATGCGCCGGTTCCTGGTCAGAGCACTGCAGACTGCAGGATTCGATGTGGTCTCCTTCGATAATGGATTATCCGCCTATCAGCGGCTCCGCGAAGAGCCGTTCGAGCTTTTACTGACTGATATTGTCATGCCCGAGATGGACGGCATCGAACTGGCGCGGCGCGCCGCCGAACTCGACCCGGACATCAAGATTATGTTCATCACCGGCTTCGCCGCGGTGGCGCTCAATGCCGATTCGACCGCGCCCAAGCACGCCAAGGTGCTATCGAAGCCAATCCATTTGCGCGAACTGGTCAACGAAGTGCAAAAGCTGCTGGCCGCCTAAAGTCTTGGCGGTTAGGAGCCGCGGCGCTCAAAGTAGCTTGGACTTCACGTAATACCAGCCGCCCGTTGCCGGATGCTATGGTCCGCCGCAACACGGCTGACTCGTCAATGTCCCCGCAAACCAAGACTAAAGTCGTCGCCATGATCGTCGGTTCGGCGATCGTCATGCAGCAGCTCGATTCCACCGTGATCACCACGGCGCTGCCGCAGATGGCGATCTCGCTTCATACCGATCCGGTTCGATTGAGTCTCGCCGTCACCGCTTATCTTTTGAGTCTCGCCATATTTGTTCCAGTCAGCGGGTGGGCTGCCGATCGATTCGGCGGTCGCATCATTTTCCGCGCCGCCATTGGACTGTTCACCCTCGGCTCGATCCTCTGCGGGTTGTCCGGCAATCCGATCGAGTTGACGGCGGCGCGAGTACTGCAAGGGTTGGGCGGCGCCATGATGGTTCCGGTTGGGCGGTTGGTGCTGTTTCGCAGCGTGGAAAAGACGGCG
>Ga0070731_10002385_pt1 | contig 18014 bp, 10 predicted proteins | sample Coa_R1_2_FD_66448 | JGI IMG/M metagenome (GOLD analysis project Ga0070731, IMG submission 66448) | Surface soil microbial communities from Centralia Pennsylvania, which are recovering from an underground coalmine fire - Coalmine... | ecosystem: Environmental > Terrestrial > Soil > Unclassified ...
CAGGACATGGACACGCTGCCGTGGGTGGCGGACGTTTACCGGCGCGACCTCGAGATTGAAAAGTACTTCATCGGTTATCTGCTGCACCCGTACATCAGCATGTACACGGGCCGGGGTTGCCCGGCGCAATGCACCTTCTGCCTCTGGCCGCAGACCATCGGCGGACACAAATACCGCGTTCGCTCGCCGCAGAACGTCGCCGACGAGATGGCGTACATGAAGAAATTGTTTCCGCAGGTGCAGGAATTTTTCTTCGACGACGACACGTTCACCGCGAACCTGCCGCGCGCCCGCGAGATTGCCAAAAAACTCGGGCCGCTCGGCGTGCATTGGTCCTGCAACAGCCGGGCGAACCTGGATTACGACACCATCAAGAGTTTCAAGGACAACGGCCTGCGGCTGTTCCTGGTCGGTTATGAAAGCGGCAACGACGACATCCTCACGCGCATCAAAAAAGGCGTGACCATGGACGAGATGCGCCGGTTCACCCAGGCCTGCCATCAGGCCGGCGTCGTAATTCACGGCACGTTCATTCTCGGCCTGCCGGTGGAGACCAGGCAATCGGTCGAGAACACCATCCGTTTCGCGCAGGAACTGGATGTGTTTTCACTGCAGGTCTCGCTGGCCGCGCCGTATCCGGGCACGGAGCTTTACGAAATGGCGAAACAAAACGGCTGGTTCGTGAAGAAGGACAAGACCGACCTCGTGGAAGGCGACGGTTTTCAGCAAAGCACGCTGGAATATCCGGAACTGACCAAGGAGGAAATTTTCGAATCCGTGGACCGCTTTTATCGCACCTACTATCTGCGTCCCAAGCCGATTCTCCGCATCATCAAGACGATGCTGGAAGACAAGGACGTGCTGGTCCGCCGCTGCCGCGAAGGTTACGAGTTTTTCAAGAGCCTCCGCCAACGGAAGGTGGACCTGGCCGCCGCGAAGGCCATCGCCTGATCCGGATTTGACGAGTCGCACCCGCAACACAAACCATCAACCCGAAAGGAATCCGCCATGGAAACGACCGAAGAAAAAAAGTGTTGTGAAACCAGGAAGTGCAGCTGCTTTTGCCACCGCGTGCCCGGCTTGTTGATCGCCCTGTTTGGCGTCGCCATTCTGCTGGGTGTGTTGGAAGTAATCAGTGCGAAAGCCGCCGTGATTACCATTGCCATCCTGATCATTCTATTCGGCCTGAAAAAAATGTGCGTCGGCATGTGCAAATGCTGTGATAAAGCTTAAGCGGTTGAATCAACCAGCAACCGGACGTGCAGCCCATCGCGTCCGGTTGATTTGTTTTTGGACTGAATTTGTGTTTTCAGGTCGCCGTACTTGGGTTGGTTTTTCCCGCCTCTGATATTCGTGATGAGCTTGAAGCCGGTGGCCCCGGGGCGTTACGCTGGGGCATGAGCGCATTTCCCGTCAGCCCTGAAAAAGAGGCCCAGCTCACCCGGCGCATGGCGGCCCTGGGCGTGCGCGAAACCGATCTGGAGGAAACCTTTGTCCGTTCCGGCGGCCATGGCGGCCAGAACGTCAACAAGACGTCCACCTGCGTGATGTTGTTGCATCGTCCGACCGGTCTGCAGGTCAAATGTCAGGCCACCCGGCAGCAGGGACTCAACCGGTTCATCGCCCGCCGGCTGCTGCTCGACAAGGTTGAAGCGCGGCAAAAGGGTTACGTGGATGCCGAACGGGCCCGGATTGAAAAAATCCGCCGCCAGAAACGGAAACGTTCCCGGCGCGCCCAGGCCCGGATGCTGGCCGGTAAATCCCACCAGGCCGACAAAAAGGAGTTCCGCCGGCGCGTCCTGCCGGAATAAATGGATGAGTTGATGTTTGAGCATTGCCGGGTCCGTCCCCCTAAATTCCAGATTGCGTTTTTCCGACGACGGGGTAAATTGGCCGCGCTTTTAACTGATGAAACCTGTCATCGCCAAATTAAACTGGATGCCGAAGCGTGCCGCGTGGCTGCGTCAGGTCGGCGCCACGCATATCCTGGGCGATGGGAGGTTGGATTCGTAGACGAGTTGTAGGGAAATTTAACCACCCATCGCCGGCATCCGGCGGTGGGTTTTTGTTTTGTCGGACAAATACCGCGGCCCCGGTCAACCAATATGCACAACCAAACCAGGCCCTCAACCCCGCCCGTGTGGGGCGTGATCGCGGCGTTTGCTGCGGTCTACGTGATTTGGGGCTCGACGTATCTTGGCATTCGTTACGCGGTGGGATCCATTCCGCCGTTCCTGATGGCGGGGACGCGTAATCTTGCCGCCGGTCTGTTGCTCTATGCGTTTGCGCGCGTCCGGGGTGGCATCGCCCCCACGCGCATTGAGTGGCGCGACGCGGCCATCTCCGGCGGCTTGCTGCTGACGATTGGCAATGGTGGGGTGACTTGGGCGGAACAGGTGATACCCTCGAGTGTGACGGCGTTGCTGGTGGCGCTGACGCCATTATGGATGGTGTTGTTTGACTGGTTACGGCCCGGTGGTCCGCGCCCACGTCCGTTCGTGATTGCGGGACTGACGGTGGGTTTCATAGGAGTGGCGCTGCTGGCACACGGCCATGGAAACCATCCTGGCCCGGCCTACGGCTGGGGCATGGCCGCGTTAATGGCCGCTTCGATGAGTTGGGCGTTTGGCTCGATCTTTAGCCGGCAGGCACACAAACCGGCGTCACCGTTGCTGGGCGTGGCCATGCAAATGATTGCTGGCGGCAGTTTATTGCTGGTAATCGCGTTCGCGCGCGGTGAAGTGATGCAGTTTTCCCCTGGTCAGGTGACCTGGCTGTCGGCCGGTTCATGGCTCTATCTGACGGCGGCAGGATCGTTGGTGGGTTACACCTGTTACGTGTGGCTGCTGCACGCGACCACGCCCGCGCGCGTGGCGACGTATGCGTATGTAAATCCGTTCATCGCCGTTTTGCTCGGTTGCACCATCGGGCGGGAAACGTTTTCACACGAATTGTTCGTGGCGGGGACGCTGATCATTGCCGCGGTGATGTTGATTGTTCGTGGCGGGGCGCGACGGGCGGCCGCGGAAACTCCCAGTAAAGAGGTGGCGTAAAAAACGGTTGAGGGTTGATAGCTGATGGTTGAGGGCAGAAGACAACGGAAACATCGAACACTTCATTGTCGAACGGAAGGGGTTTACACGAGACCGAAAACGATTCAGGCCCGCTGGCACACGAAAAAGTAAGGCTGGCCGTGCCAGCGGTGTTCCAGGCCGGGATGCAGCCACGTCTGGTCGGAGACGTTCCGGATTTGAAAGTGATATTGCAATGGAAACTCCAAATCGGTGTAACTGGCCGCAATGACCGCCTGATAACCCTCTCCGGCCCGATTCATCTCCGCCATCTGCCAGACTTCTCCCTGGTTGACATGCCGGTAGCGGAGGCGCAGGCCGGCAATCAGAGGCTGATGGCTGGCGTTCGGCACCCGGGCCAGAATCGTCAACGGCTGGCCACGCTGAAATGAAGCCGCCGGCTCGTGCAGGTTCGCCAACGGCGGATGATCATCCGGTTTCGATTTCGCGAAGACCGCGCGTATGGCCTGCTTGATGATTTTCGGGTCTGCCTTTGTCGGTGGCCGGCCGTGAATCAAGGTGTCAGGCTCGTTCTTCAGGAGTTTTTCCATGTCCGCAAGGTCATCGTCCATGGCAGACAACCGGTCCAGCCAATGGCCGTGCATGAAATAATCGTAACCGTAAGTGATGTCGTGGACGTACGGGTCTTTTGCGGTTTCCGCTAATTGCGCCCAGGCCTCGCGCGCCGCGTATTGTGTCTTGAGTGAGGCTGCCAGCGCCGGCCGGTGGCCGGTTTGTTCGTAAATGGCGTAGAGCATGCCCGCCCGGAATTTCGACGCGAAGAACCGGCCCAACCCGGCTTGAATCGCGACATCAATTTCCAGCCGCCGGAATTGTGGGTTGCTGGCATCGCGCACATTTGATTTCGCCGCGCGCCATTGGCCAATCGCTTGTTGGGCCGCTTCGTCCAGTTGCTCTGAGACCCAGGCCGGTGAATATTTTCCGCTCTTTTCGCCCTTGAGCAGTTCAGTGGCGAATTCGTCGACGGTCAGGAAAAATTCCGGATCCAGTGGACTGACGGTGCCGAAGCGGCGCGGCTCGGGCGTGTCGCTGTAGGGATGCGGACGGTTCGGGTCCACCATCGGCATGTTGGTGTACATCTCCGGCCAATAGACGTTATTGGCGGCGGAAGGACAATGCGCCGTGGTCACCAGCGGCAGGATCCGGCTGGCCGAGGCCAGCGCATTACCGGCCGGTTCCGCACCCTGCCCAAACTGCCGGCGCAGCAGACGTTGCCAGCCATCCGGATCGGTGTCAGGATTGTAAAAGTTCCGGCCCCAGACGCGGTAGCTGTAATCGTATTTGTCGTAATCGCCGCCGACGGGTTTTAATGAAGCGTCGGCGTACGCGTCGCGCCCGCCCGGCAGGCCCGACCCTTTCCGACCTTTAAAGTAAAGCGGTTCGAGCAGTTCCACGCCGTTGCTGCCGCAAAAACTTGAGACCTGTCCGTAAGCCCGGGCCATTTCGGGATCACCCCACAACAACTGCCGCTGTGTGCCCGGCCAGATGCGATGCACCACGCCGTAACGCCGTTTCTCCATCAATAAATCGGCGTAACCATAGCGCGTGAACCGGCGTGAACCGGCGCTGCGCGCAAAGAACCCGTTGTCGCGTGTGTCGGTCGGTGGCATTTCCTGCGGCCGGATGGCGCCCTGCATGTAGGGCAGGCCCATGTGCTCGGCCCAGAATTTGGGCGAGACCTCCACCGGCATGCCGGTGCCCAACGCCACGTTGATGATTTCCTGGTCAATACCCTTGGCGTGCAGATCAAGCCTGACGTTGCGACCACACTGGACGACACCGTCCAGAATGGTTTTCCAAATCGCAGTGTTCCCTTCGGGTACACCGCTTTCGCCGTGGGTGCGCAGGGTGATGCCGCTGATCGAGGGACACGCGGCGAGCAACGTACGCAGGGCGTCACGACAATAGGTCGCCTGGGTTTCCGGCGTGAGCCCTTCAATGGTGTAATTCGCCTTCGGGCTGTCGGTCCATCGGTAGGCGTGGGTCCAGAGGCCCAGTTGGAATTGCAGGCCGCGTTTGGCCGTTTCATCGCTGATGAACCGGAGCATCTCGAGATTGTGATCGCGCTCGGCGTCGGGCAGGGGTACGGCGCGCACGTTGTAGCCCGGTACCGTTAACAGGAAGGGATACGCAAAGTGAAAGTAGCAATCACGAATGTCGGTGGTGAAATCGTAGCCGAGGCCGAAGGCGAGATTGAACCGGTTGAACCGGTGGGTCGCCAGCATCGTGAGATAGGCCGTCCAGAAATCCCGGTCGTTGAACCAGGGGATGTCCTCGACATTGCTGGCGAATGCGCGCCCGACACTGCGGACCGGGTTGGCCGGCTGTTCGCTGACCGGTTTTACGTCCCTCAACATCGCCACCGGGTCGGAGGCATACTTCACGCGGTCCGCCAGTTCGAGCAAGGCATAAACGAGACCACGCGCGTCCGAACCGCTCGCGAGGAGGACTGTGCGGGGTTCGACTTTTCCGCAGGTCAGGGCCATGGCCTCCGGAGTGTCCGGCAATGAAATCTTCGCATCGGCGAGCAGGCGTTGAGAAAGGTTTGAATTGCGCCCGGCCACGAGAATGCATTCCTGCGAAAGTGGCACTTGATCGAGGCTTGGACAAATCTGGGTTGCAATGCCCCGAGCAGCCAGAGTTTCGCGTAATTGTGCCGCCGCCCATGTCACCGGCGATTGCTTCAGAACGGCATCGTCTGGATCGAGTACAATTGAAATCCCCGGGCTGCCTTCGTTGGCGAAGAGGTATGGCTGAAGCAGGTTGGCGCCGGCCACGGCTGCAGCGGTCAGCCCGGTTTGCTTGATGAACTGCCGTCGCGTCTGGCGCCGGCGGGCGGGGTTGGTTTCGTCAGGGCGCATGGTGTAGTCCGGATTCAAGGCGTTTTCTCCGGCGCTGACGAGGAAATTTTTGGCAAATGCAATGGCGCCGCGCGCGACCTGACCCACTTGACTGGCTTTATGACCGCTATCGATTTCCGGCATGGGTGCCATAACCTGGAAGGGACAAAGTCCCCGGCCCGGCCCTGATCCCCTGTGCACTAATTTCAAAATCATTTGCAAAGACCAGCGATTGAGAAGCTGAAAGGTGGCGTTATACTTACTATCAAATTCTCCAAAAATGTTTAGGCGCGCAAACGATTCGGTTTCGTGTTCTTAATGGGCAATATCCACATCCATCCACAGTAATTAAACCATGAAAACTCAGCTCAAAAACCTTCTGGCGTTCGCAGTTTTGATCGGATTGGCAACTCCGGCCTTCGGGCAGTTGCAATGGAGTTCGTATGACACCAGCGGCAATCTGGTCACGGCCAATGTCGCCACCGGCGGCGACCTGACTTCCGCCAGCAGCGTGACCTTTACCATTCCCGCCAACACCCAATTGTTTTTCGTGACCAAAAATTTTACGCCGATCGTTCTGTCGCAGGCGAACGCCTCGGCGGTGGTGACGTTCCAATTTTCTGCGTCCGCCGGCCTTACGGGTGTGAATCAACGCACCGTGGAATGGGGGCTATACAACTCCGCCGGCACGGCCGGTCTGGCTGATGATATTGGCATGTATGGCGGTTGGGAAGGGGCTTACGTGGAAGGCATATTTCACGCCAGCGGAGCGGCCAATTTGTTTACCGGCACGAGCCCGGGCCTGGGCAAAACCACCACCGGAGCACCCACTGACGGCACCATCTATACCAACCAGATCCGACTGTATCTGAAAACTGCGCCCGTTGGGGTCGCCTTGGGCAGCAGCAGTTCCACTTTGGGCGCTGCGGGCGTGGCGATGAATGGAGTAAACCTCACGGCCCGGGGTTACACCAATCCGGCCAATGGGACGAACACGTTCGATGAATTCGCTTTCATGTTCAACAACACCACGGCCAGTCCGGTCACGGTTACGCTCAGTGACGTTGGCTTGGGGAATTCCCTGACGTGGGATGCCAGTGGCGCCAACCCGGCCACGCCGACCGACGGTGCCGGTAATTGGTCGGTCACCAATGCCACCTGGTCGAGCGGTCCCGGTGGGGCCATCGGCGCCAGCGACAGTATCTGGTCGCCGGGTTACAGCGCGGTCTTTGGATCAGGCAATGGCGCCGCCGGCACGATCACCATTACGGATCCCCCCGGAGTGACGGTTTCCAATATCACTTTTAATGCCGCCAGCAGCGGCAATTACAATATCGCCAGTTCCACCAATACTTCTCCATTAATTTTAACCGGTACCCCGACCATTACGGTTGCCAGCGGTGTTACCGCCACCAATAGCGCTCCATTGAGCGGCACGGGCTTTACGAAGGCCGGCAACGGGATGTTCGTGTTGCTTCCGCCCGTGGCCGCCACCAATGTCGGCGCGACGACGGTCAATGCGGGCACGCTTTATCTGGCGGGCAGCGGTACCAGCAGCTTGAATGATGATCTGATTGTCAACCCCGGCGCAACCGCTTTGTTTGCCGCCAGTGCCGGTATCCCGACCGGGAAGCGGCTCTTCATCAATGGCGGAACGGTGACCAATCTTTCACCGACCGCGACGACGGTTAATCTGAACATCATGGCGTTCGACAACAACGGATTTATCGGCGCCTCGGCCGTGAGCCAGTTGAACGTGACCAATTTTGATTTCCGCAGCGGCACGGATGCCTTTCCCAAATTTCCTTCGGTCATGACCACCAATTTCAGCGTCAAATCCACGCCGGGAACCATGGTGGTTCAAACGCGCGCCAATTCTTCCGGAGTCAACGGCATTGCCGGGCTGAAGTTGAATGCAGGAACCTTCATTTGTGATTATCCGAGTTCACCGCCCAATGGTGATTCCCAGGGCGGGGCAAAATATATCAACACGGCACAGATGACTCTGGCGGGAGGCACGCTCTTTCAACGCTTCAATGCGGCGGCCAATCGCACTGAAGTTGTCGGCAGCGTGCTGGTCAATCCCGGCGCCACTTCCGTCATGGTGACCAACAACGGTCCAAACAACTACACTTTTTCACAGAATGCGATCACCCGGAACGTGGGCGGGACGGTGGACTATTCCGTCGGCGGCACGAGCCCCGGGACGAAAGCCTGTACGACCACCACCGCGAACGTCAACGGCATCCTGGGCGGTTATGCCACTTATGGGACAACAGATTGGGCGGTCGGCGCCTCCCTCGCCGCCTATTCCGCCTACACCACAAGCGCGGATCCCACCACTTGGGCGGCGACCAACAATGTGAGTTTGAGCGGGAATCCCCTGGCCAACATTCCTGACCCGACCACCATCAATACCTTGAAGCTCAGTGGTGCCTCCACGGTGACGCTTAACGGTACCCTGACGCTGGCCGCCGGCGGTTTGCTGGTGACCGGCACCGGCGCCAATGCGATTACCGGTGGCACCCTTGAGGGCGCCAGCGGAGCGGATCTCATCGTTCATCAATACAGCACCGGCGATTTGACCATCAGTTCCACGCTGGCCGACAACAGCAGTGCCACAGCGTTGACGAAATCCGGTTCCGGCCGGTTGATCATCGCCGGGACAGACACCATGACCGGCAACAACTACCTCAATGGCGGCACCGTTGAAGTGAGCGCTTTGGCCCAATTGGCTGGTGGTTCCCTGGTGATGAACAACGGGATGCTGAGTTATATCGGTTCGGGCGAAACCAGCACCCGTCAAATAATTTTAAATGGTGTCGGCGGCACATTGGATGTTGAGGGCAGTGCTACCATCACCCAAACCGGAGCCTTGACCGGTGGCGGCGGTTTTAATTCGCCGTTGACACCCGGTTTGAACCTGGGCGACTGGGGCGGGTTGACCAAGGCCGGCAGCGGTACTTTGGTGCTGGCCGCCAATAACGTTTATAACGGGCCCACGGTGGTGAGCAATGGTCTGCTTTCAGTCAATGGGACCAATTCACTGACCGGCACAAGCGGTCTGACCAATTACTCGGGCGGCGGCAGTTTCACGGTGTATGGCGGCACCCTGGGCGGCACCGGAATGATTTCCGGTCCGGTGGACATCAAGAGCGGCGGAACCCTTTCGCCGGGCAACAGCACCGGCACCTTGACCTTGGGATCCGGTCTTACCGTGGAAAGCGGCTCCACCAATCTTTTTGTAGTCATCAACGGTACCCCGGGGAATTTGCTGGCGGTCCAGGGTAATCTGACCATCCAGCCGAACAGTACCATTGCGATCAGTGTTCAGGGGTCGGCGCTGGAACCGACCACCAACACGCTGATTACCTATACGGGAACCAAAACCGGTTCATTTAATCCGACGGTGGTCATCACCGGTGGTTCGATTGACAGTTCCATCACCATCGACGACAGCACGCCGGGCCAGATCAAATTGGTGGCCATTCCGCAAGTAAGCATCACCAGTCAGCCGCAGGACCTCATCGTTTCCACCAACGTTGCCGCGAGCTTCACCGTTGGTGCCACCGGCACTGCGCCCATCAGTTACTACTGGTATTCCTTCGGGAACAGCACTAACAACACGCCCGTGCTGGAGGCTGGAGCCACCAACTCCACCTTTACCATCACCAACGCGCAACCGTCCGATACGGGTTTGTATGCCGTGGTGGTTTCCAACAGCTACAATTCCGTGATGAGCCGGTTTGCGAGTCTGATTGTCGGCAATGTGATTCCGGTTCTTAATGGACCGTCTGACCAGACTGTCATTCAAGGCAACAATGCCACCTTCAACACGACCGTGGTCATCGCCAACCCGGCGCCGACGTTCCAGTGGCAAACCAACGGCGTCGATGTTACCGGCGCGACCGGCACGTCTTTGATCCTGACCAATGTTCAATTTGCGATGGACGGCACAACGGTCTCGGTCATTGCCACCAATGTCGCCGGTGCGACCACCAATATGGCGACACTTCACGTTATCGTGACGCCGGTCATCGCTCCCCAACCGACCAACCTCACGGTCAACGTGGGGGACACGGCGGTTTTCAGTTCCGGGGCCACGGGCGTTCCGACGCCGGCATTGCAATGGTATGTCAATGGCGCGGCCATCTCCGGTCAAACCAATGGCACGCTGACCATCCCCAACGCCCAGGGAACGAACATTGGAAGTTACAAACTGGTGGCCAGCAATACCGCCGGTTCGGTTACCAGTTCCGTGGTCACGTTGACCGTGAACTCCACAATCCTGACCGCGACCACGTTTGGTCCCACCAACGGGGCGACCGGCGTTTGCTATGATACGCCGCTGTACGTCACCTTCAACGGCCCGGTTGCCACCGTCAATTCCGGCCGGATTCGCATCTATGACTCCACCAACTCCGTCACGCCGGTGGACACGATTGACATGAGTTCGAACACCGTGGTGGTCAGTCCGGGAATCGGACTGACGAACAACATCCAGCCGCACAGCCTGTTCTCCGGTGATTCCCAGGTGATCAACTACTTCCCGGTCATTGTTTCCGGCAACACGGCGGCGATTTATCCGCACTCCGGCGTGATGACCAGCAATCAGACTTACTATGTCGTCATGGACAGCGGAATCGTCGCGGACAACACCGGGGCGTATTTCGCGGGCGTCTCGGACACGAATGCCTGGAGATTCACGACCAAGCCGACCGGTCCGGCCAACCCGACCAACCTGGTGGTGGCCGCCGACAACAGCGGCGATTTTGACACGGTGCAAGGAGCGGTGGACTCCATCGCGCCCGGCAATACCAGCTACACACTGGTCAACATCCATAACGGCAACTACGTGGAAATCGTGGATATTTCGGGCAAGAACAACGTCACCTTCCGCGGACAAAGCCGTGCCGGAACGGTGGTGGGTTATCCCAACAACAACAACCTGACCGGCACCACCGCCGGGCGCATGGCGTTCAAGGTCAATTCGAGCGACATCAAGATTGAGAATCTGACGCTGACCAACGGCACGCCGCAAGGAGGTTCGCAGGCCGAAACCCTGTTGATTTATAACAATGGTTTGCGGTGCGTTGTGGACAATTGCGACATCGACAGCCGCCAGGACACCATTCTGATCAATGCCAGCACGTCCCAAGGTTACTTCAACAACTGCCGGATCGTCGGTAACTTCGACTACATCTGGGGTGTTGGCGTCGGTTACTTCAACAACTGCGTGTTCCACACCATTACCAATACCCTCTCCAGTTCGTATAACCTGACGGCCGCACGCACGCTCACCGCCAGCTCTTCGAGCACCAACACTCCGTGGGTGAATCCGAATGGCACGACTTATTCGGCCTACGGTTTTTCGTTCGTGGGCTGCACTTTTGAGGGCGACCCCGGCGTTGCCAACGTCACCCTGGCCGGCTCCAATGGCACAGCGGGCGGGTTGGATTCATGGGCTCTGAGCCGGTTCGATACCAACGTATATGTGGGGCCGGTCGCTCTTTCAAACTCGTATGTGTTCTGGCAATACAGCAATACCGATCTTGTCGGCAATCCCATCTCGTTCCCCGGCGTGCAGACGATTGGGGTGACGAATAACGACCCACGCCTGCTGGCGGCCACGAATCCCATAATCTGGTTCTCCGGCTGGTCGCCGCAACTGGCGCCGAACATCACCAGCCAGCCGACCGGCCTGACCGTCGGCGCCGGCCAAAGTGCCAGCTTCACGGTCAGCGCTACCGGCATTCCGGACCCGACGTATCAATGGGTGAAGGACAGCACCAACCTTGTCGGACAAACCGGCGCGATGCTCACGATCAGCAGCGCAAGCGGACTGGACATCGGCACGTATTCCGTAATCGTCTCGAATACGGTCAGCAGTGTCACCAGCAGCAATGCCGTTTTGACGGTGACGCCGCCAACGACCCCGTCAACGATTGCCTCACCCACGGTGGACAACAGCGGCAACGTTCAGTTCACCATCACCGGTGCGACCGGATCGGCGGGTTTTGGTTACCGTGTCTGGGCGACGACCAACCTCGCGTTGACGCCGGTGACCAGTACTTGGACGCTGCTCACCAATAGTACGTTCGGCACCGGCCCGATTGTCTTCACGGATCCGGCCAGCGGTTTGCCGCAACGGTTTTATCTCATCACCGCGCCTTAGCAAACAGCCGCGGCGAAAACCCATCAATCACGGCGGATCAAAAGTCCGCCGTGATTTGTTTTGGAAAGATGTTTTGGCGATCCCGCGTTTCCCGGTTGGCTCTGCCAACAGAGCGGTGGTCAGGTGAGGTTGCATTAACCGGTGCGCTTAACGCATCCATGGTCCGGGCTTCGCAAGGTTTGCAGAAACGGCTTGCCCCGCTGTTGCAACCGTTCTTCCAGGCGCCGGGTACAATCACAATGGCCGCATGCCCACGGTTCCGTGCCGTTTTCGTGGCGGCAATTCCTGCGGTTGTGCGCATCCTTGACGGTCAGCAGCTCGAAAAATTCCTCCCAGTACGGCCGTTCCTCGGCCAGCGGTGTATCGCAGAAGCAGGTTTCCACCCAGTGGGCCACGCCGTCGTCGCCCAGGCGTGCCTGTTGCAAATCCCAGGCATATTCATCGCCGGCAATCGAACCCCGACCGAGCGTGCCGTCGACCAGGGCCTGTAGCAGGGCCTTTCCCCGGCCGGGTTTTACGCGGGCTTTAACCAGATAACGCATGATGGAAGATAACTCACCGGTTCGGAAACGCCATCGATGTGCTCCTCGTTTACAGGAACGAAGACTGTTCATGGCCGGTTCTCGGGCCGATTTGCATTTTGCCAACGACCACCGCGCCGTCCTCAATAATCAGGTTTTTGGCGTCGATATTGCCAAAGAATCGCGCGGCCGATTTCAAGGTGACCGTGTCCTGCGCGCGAAGGTTCGCCGCCAGTTCACCGGTGATTTCCGCCGAGCCGACCTTGATCGGGTCCGGCCAGCGAAAATGATTTTCCGCCGGGATGATCAAATGAGCGGCGGTCAGGCTGCCCTTGATGTCGGCGGTGGAGTAGATGGTCAGGGAACCCAGGGCCGCCAACTTGCCATGGAATTTTCCCTTGATGACGGCATCGCCGACGATGCTCTCGGTATTGAAAACGTAACCTTTGAGTTCGACGGTGAACGCACCCTTGGTTTTGAAATTCTTGGCCAGGGCGCTGGTGATGCGGTAATCGTGCAGGTCCACATACTGGCTGCACCGCTTGCACATGGTGGATTCGGCGGAGGCGGGGATGACCAGTTCGGCGCCGCATTCAAAACAGGTGATGTGTTTTTGCCTGGGGGCGCGGGGCGGCGCTTTCGGCGGCGGGCGGAGGATTTCCTGGACGCGCAGGTGCTGCCCGCATTGCTTGCAGATCGTGGAAAAAGCCTCACGCGACTCCGCTTGCTGATGGCCGCAATGGGGGCAGGTCAGCAGGACCTGGTCCTGTTTTTTTGCCGGCATTCAATTGTTCGATCTGCGGGGAAATGACGTCGGTTCAACGGGACATCCGGGCGGGTTCCGGGGTCTTGGGCGCTTCGGTGGGTCGCGCCGTCGGCGCCGTCGGCGCAACTTTGTTCGGATTGACTTCCGTCTTCCCGACGTATGTGACGCCTTCCTCAATCACCAGTTTGCTGGCGCGAATGTCGCCGAACAATTCGGCCTTGGACTTGATCTCGATTTTTTCCCGGGCACTGATGTTGCCGTGGACTTTGCCACGGACCACCACCGATTGGGCGTTGATGTTGCCGTTGATGACGGCGCTGTCGCCAAGATTCAGGGCGCCGTCAGTGTGGATTTCTCCATCCAGCTTGCCGTCGAGTGTCAGTTCGCCGGAGAACTTGATGTTGCCTTTGATTTCAACATCCGCGTTCAGGATATTTTTGGATGAGCCGGTTGTGTTCATATTGTCTGCCATAGTTTTTCCTTGTTTCGTTCAGACCCCATTAACGCACCGTCGAAGGAAAGCGTCAAAAAAATTATTCGGCATTTTATTGGACATCCTGCGGTCTGCAAACCTCACCGGCATTCACGCATTGGTGCTAATGCGGCACCGGTCCTTGAACCACCTGGACCAGGTCATCCGGGCGGAGCCAGCGGGCGTAGGCAGCTTTGACATCGCCGGCGGTGAGCTTTACGTAAATGCGCGCTGCGCGGATCGGTTCATCGAGCGGCAGACCCAGCGCCGAACGCGAAAGCCAGCCTTGGGCGATATAGTCCACGCTGGATTCCGCGAGGGGGATGTCCCGCAACAACATCAACTTGGCCTGGTGTAACTCCCGGGCCGTCACCGGTTTCGTCCGGATATCCTTCAGATCGCCTAAAATGACGGCGCGTGCCTTCGCGACGTTGGGCGGGTCGCAGGCGTATTCCACCTGATAAACGCCGCGGGTCAGGCCGACGTTGAACGAGGAATCGACAAAATAGACCAGCCCGCTTTTTTCCCGGAGATCGCGATACAGGCGTGTCGCATAAAAGCCGCCGCCCAAAACGTGATTCCCCAGTTGTAACGTGTAGTAATCCGCGTTGGTGCGGGTAAGGGTCAACGTCTCCGCCAGCGTGACCTTGTCCTGTACGCGGCTCGAATCCGGTACGTGCGTCGAGGATGAGACATTGGCCGGCGCCGGCGGGAACAGGGTGTTGGGTTTTGGACCTGCCGCCTGCCAGCCGCCAAAATATTTTGTAATGACCGTCGTGGCATCTTCCGGCGTGACGTCACCGATGACCACGATGGTCGTCATGTCGGGCCGGAAAACGCGTTGGTAATAATCCCGCACATCCTGAATCGTGAGGGCTTTGACGGTCGCCGGCGTGGTTTCCCGTTGCACCGGGTCGTTTTCGGGAAACAGGGCCGCCCGCAGGGCGCGTCCGGCCAGATAGTCCGGGCTCTGCAATTGGCCCGCCACGGAAGCGGCCAGTTGTGGTTGGATGATGGTAAAATCCTTCTCGGGCAACGCCGGGGAAAGTTCGTTGTCGGCCAATAGTTGCACCCCGCGCTCAAACTGGTCGGTCAACACCTGCAACGAAAAATCCGCACCCGCCGATTCGTTCGCGCCGATGTCGTCGAGCGCCTTTTGGAAAGCCAGGCGATCCAATGTTTTTGTCCCGTAAGAGAATAACTGGTCCAACGCCTGGTCCGCGCCGTCCTGGCCTTTCGCCGTTTGTACCTTGGAATTGCTCTTTACCCGGCCATAGACGCTGATGGAGTCACTGATGGTCTCCGGTTGAACGATCAACGTGATGCCGTTGGGCAGATTGGTGACCACCGGATTTAACGTGGAAGGAGGAATTTCAATCTGCTCCGTAATTTTTTTGGCCCACACCGGCAGCTTGACCCCCGTCGCCTTTGACGCGGCGAATGATTCCTTGCCGCCAAAACTCTTCGAGGAAATCGGTTTGCCGGAAGGTTGCGGAGTCAAAATGGCCGAGATGGCGTGGTCAAAATCCAAATATTGCCTCGCCACGCGATTGACATCGGCCACGGTCACCTGGCGAATGGCGGCGATGTCGTCATCCGGCGATTGCCGTCCCTCAATGGCCACCGCGTCCGACCACGCCGAAGCCAGCCCGGACACGGAGTTTTTTTGAAGTTCGGCGCTGGCTATTTCACGCCGTTTCGCCGCCTCCACCAGATCGGCCATCACACCGTTCGTCACTTCCGCGGCCAGAATGTCCCGCACCTGTCCCAGCAGATTGGTGGCATCGCCCCCCGCGGGAAATCCAGCGATCGCGTAGCCCAGTCCGGCCTTGGGCAGGCTGTCGCATTCAAAGGCCGCGAACAACGCCTTGCCCGCCGGCACCAATCCGTAGAGCTGGCCGCGCTGACTGCTCAACACGTCCGACAGAATTTGCGCGGCGGCAAAATCCGGACTGTCCGAGCCGGGTAGGCGAAACGTGATGGCGACCAGGCCGTAAGGGAGGTCGGTGTCCTGCTGCAGCAGGTTCGGCTCTACCGGCTCAAAATGAAATTCCGGCCGGTCGGGCAGCTGCTTGGACGGAATGCCGCCAAAAATTTTCTCGACTTGCTCCAGCGCCTGCGCCGGCTGCACGTCGCCGACAATAATCAGGATGGCATTGTTGGGTGCATACCAGGTGTTGTGGAATTTGCGGAGCATGGCGTCGGTGGTCCTGTCAAAAGAAGGCCGCGTGCCCAATCCGGTCTGATCATAAGGCGTGCCCTTGAACATGGTCGCCAGCAGCTTGATATAGAAAACGTATTCCGGATTGGACAAATCCTGCGCGACCTCCTGTTCGATGGCGCCCCGCTCCTTGTCCCATAATTCTTCACTGGGCACCAGGTCCTGCATCCGGGCGGCTTCGACGTGCAGGGCCACATCCAGATGCTCCACCGGCGCAGTAAAAACATACTGGGTGACCGGATGCTGCGTGTCCGCGTCAAAATCGCCGCCCAAAGCCGCCGAAATGTCCGCCAGTTGATCCGCCGACAATCCCGGGCTGCCGCGAAACATCATGTGTTCGGTGGCGTGGGCCATGCCGGGAAAGTTCGTCGGGCACTCGTCCGCGCCGACGCGGTAATTGACCATCGTCGTCACCACCGGTGCCAGGGGGTTGCGGACGATGATGACTTGCAGGCCGTTTGCGAGCGTGGTGCGCAATACGTTCTGCCCGGCAGAAATTTCGTTGGTGGCCGCGTGCCCGGTCGCCAACCCGGTCAACGTGAGGAACAAAACGGAAATGAACAGGAGGAAGCGGGGCTTTTGGTTTTTGGCCGTCATAAATTTGATGTTCAGACAACCATAAACCTGCGCCGTTCAAGCGCGAGAAAAAAGTCGGGGGACAATTGCCAAGGAACGCCGGCCACGTCAAAATCGGGTGGTGAACGTCGACTGGGAAAAATTATGTGCGATGGCTTCCGGGGAAGTTGAAAGAACCGTGGAGTCGTTGCCGAAGCCATTGCGTGCACAGGCTGGGCAATTGCCGGTGACGTTCGAACGCATTCCAAACGCCGGGTTGCAGGCGGATGGGATTGAACCGGATACGCTGGGTTTGTTCACCGGACCGGAATTCGCCGACGAAGGTCATGTTCCCATGCCGCCGCAAATCATTTTGTTTCTGGAAAATCTTTGGGATTTGGCGGGCGGAGAGGAAAAGATTTTTCACAAGGAAGTGCAGACAACTTTCCTGCACGAACTCGGTCATTATCTGGGTCTGGATGAGGATGAACTGACGGAACGCGGCCTGGAATAAGGCCTTAGCGAGGGGAAAAAAAGAATCAAAAAAACTCTTGCGCCCGGGACGGGGGCTGATAATCTTTTAGCAGTCTTCCGCGTAGCGGAGGAAGCGACTGGCAAAAAAAGCCTGTTGACATATGGCGCGGGTCTGATAAAGTTCGCGCCTTCGAGACTCGAACTGAGATGCCGAGTTGGGAGAAGTGATTCGGCTCTCAGGTTTTTTGTCCCCCGGATGGGAAGCGAAGTCGGGCGGTTTCGATACGATTTTTTGGTGTTTTGGACACCAGTTGCTCTTTGAAAATTGATTTGTGCGATTAGTGAGAGCCCCTTCAAGATTAGCCAGTTAGTTGGCTGATTGCGAAGGTTTTAACCATTAAAGTAAAGCTGCCTGATTTTACGATCAGGCAGGAATCAACTAACGTTTTTTACGGAGAGTTTGATTCTGGCTCAGAACGAACGCTGGCGGCGTGGATAAGACATGCAAGTCGAACGCTGATTTGTCGGTAGCAATATTGGCAAGTCGGAGTGGCGCAAGGGTGCGTAACACGTGGGCAATCTGCCGTGAAGCCTGGAATAACTCGCTGAAAGGCGAGCTAATACCGGATGTGAATTTTGGGGGGCCTCCTCTGGAATTCAAAGCTGGGGACCGCAAGGCCTGGCACTTCACGATGAGCCCGCGGCCTATCAGCTAGTTGGTGAGGTAACGGCTCACCAAGGCTAAGACGGGTAGCTGGTCTGAGAGGACGACCAGCCTCACTGGAACTGAGACACGGTCCAGACACCTACGGGTGGCAGCAGTCGAGAATTTTTCTCAATGGGCGAAAGCCTGAAGGAGCGACGCCGCGTGGGGGATGAATGGCTTCGGCCCGTAAAC
>Ga0070731_10002386_pt1 | contig 18009 bp, 14 predicted proteins | sample Coa_R1_2_FD_66448 | JGI IMG/M metagenome (GOLD analysis project Ga0070731, IMG submission 66448) | Surface soil microbial communities from Centralia Pennsylvania, which are recovering from an underground coalmine fire - Coalmine... | ecosystem: Environmental > Terrestrial > Soil > Unclassified ...
AATCGTTCCGGCGCGTGCATATGGGTCCGGATGAGGCGGTGAAGGCGTTTCGGGATTTGCGGGCACGGTGGCTGGTACCGATGCACTACGGAACGTTCAAATTGTCGTTCGAGGAATTGGATGAACCGCCGCGCTGGCTCCGGCAAATCGCGGAAAAGGAAGGGCTCACCCCTCAGATGCGAATGTTGGAGGAGGGCGCGCCGGTGGTGTTTTAACCTTTGACCGCCGGCAACCGGTCGAATTGTTGGGCCAGGGCAAAATCCTTTTCCGTCAGACCGCCCGCGTCATGCGTGGTGAGGGTGAGCGTGACCTTGTTCCAACGGATATCAATGTCCGGGTGGTGCCACGCCGATTCGGCGAGTTCGGCGACGGCGTTCACAAATTGCACCGCGGCGGGGAAATCCTTGAACTGGTACGTCCGCAAAATCGTCGCATCTTCCCGGGTCCATTCCGGGACGGCGGCGAGCGCGGATTCAATTTGAGCGGCGCTGAGTTTTTTCATGGCTTAAAACCATTCTTTGCGCCCGTCCACATTTACGCGCACAAACTCCTCGTCGGACCGGCACAGATAAATGATTCCTTCGATGAGGCCGATGAGGTGCATGACCGGCGCGAGGATAAAACAGGAAAGCAAGGTGACCAGCAGCATGACCAAACCCGCGCCGGTGTAACCCAGGATGAATTTATGAATTCCGAACGCGCCCAACAGGATGCCACAGATGCCCGCGGGGATTTTGTTGGATGCGCGCGCGGCGAGGGTGGGGGGTGGCGCAATGGTCGGCGGAATCGTTTTCATTCCGGATGCCAGTTCCGAGATCGATCCCAGCGGTTTCCATTCGGGTGCACCTTCGGCTTGAACGAGCGTTTGCGCGTTGACCCGGTTCTCGGCGATCCAGTGTTGGATTTGTTCGGCATTGACGGGGCCATAAGGCTGACCGTCGGCTCCAATGATTTTATACATAACCGGCCTTTCTAATTCTGGTTGTCATGACGGAAGTATTGGCGGTTTGGCGGGCGGGTTTGCCCTCGGCGGAGGTACCGTTTGCGGCCCGGCGGTTTCCTCCGATTTCGCCCGGGCCACCAGGCTGATGCTCGTCACCAGCGCCCAAAACCACGCGGCGCCGAACAAAACCGCTCCGAGTTCGCCAATCCATCCGACCGGATGCGGCTGAACGTCACCGTCGATTTGCCCGTACAACTGGATCATCACATCATAAAACCACACGGCAACGAAAACAACCCCCGCCACCGCCAAAAGCAATTGCCCCGTCCCTGCAATCCACCGTCCGGCCATCAGCGAGCCCAGCCCGGGCGTGGCGCATTGATTGACCAGCGCGGCGTTCCGGGCGGCGGCGCGGCTAACCATCTTGCGGCGGGGAGAAGATGGTTTCATACGCATACACCGTTGCGGCGAGGCTGATGGGGGCGGTGAAAAGCGCACCCAGGCAACACGCGCAAACCCCGGCAAGATTCAGCAGCCCGATGACGACAACGAAGCCGAACACGTGCCACCAGTGCTGGTGGACTTTTTTCCAACTGGCTTTCATCGCAGGCCAGAACTTCATTTGCTGGTCAATGATCAGTGGCGCGGTGAACTGCCAGTTCACCGTCAAATACGTCGCCGGAATCATGCAGGCGAACAGGATGGGTAAAGTGCCGGAAAATGCCGACCAAAGTTGCGGCAGGACGTTCTGGATGTCTGCGGGCGACGCCTGTCGCAGTTGTTCCAGGATCGGCTCGACACGCGCGGCTTCAGCGAGGCTGAAGGGAATCAGGCATAATCCAATTAAAAATGCCACGCAGAAATTGCCGAGGAACAGCTGCAAAAACATCTTTTGGAACCCGATGAAAACGTCACCCGCATTCGCCTGACGGTTACGCATCCTTTGGATGAAAATGTAAAAGACGCCGCCAAAAAGAGGCCCGCCGAGCAGAGAAGTCGCGACTTGAACCGGGACCTTTAAAATTTGCTCCCACAGGGGCGAGGTGAGGAACGCTTTGGGGACCAGCACCCCTGAAACAGTGCCGAAAATAGCGCCGATGATGAAACCGGCAATCATCAGAAGCAGTATCGCAATAAAAAATGCGCCGAACAATGTCCCCATGTTTTCCTTGAACAAATTCCAACCACGGCTGAGGCAACCTCCGATGTCCAGTTCGTAATCGTGCTGCGACCAGTTGGTTGGCATTTCCGCCGGCAGCGGCGCAGTCGGAATCGCCGGTTTGGCGGCCAGCGCGTCTGCAAACTCCGGAAACGTGGACAGCTGTTTCCATTCGATGTCGCCCTCCGCCTGCACGAGCGATTGCGAGTTCAACCGGCCCTCGGCAACCCACTTGCGCACGTCTTCATCCGTAACCGGCCCATATTGCTTCAGGTCGCCGCCAATGATTTTATAGTTCGCCATAATCGCGCTGGTCTGCTTCGGGTTCTAGTCGCTCGGCCGTCTTTGTGCAAGCCCTGGTTTGTAAATTACGTGTTTCGCACAAACAGTTTTCCGGGCAATTGTTTGACCACCCGCTTCATCTCCAGTCCCAACAACGCCACCGAAACCGCCGAACTCGGCAGGCCGCTCCGCCGGATGACCTCGTCAATGGCCGATTCCTCCTGACTCAAGGAGTCGTAAACGCATTTTTCATTCTCGGACAGTTCCAGCGCGGGCAAAATGCCGGTCTCGCCGGGTGACGGCGGGCGATTGCTGCCCGGAAACAAATACTCGAACTCGCTCAAGACATCTTCGGCGCTTTCGCACAATTTCGCGCCTTTTTTGATCAAATCGTGGCACCCCTTGCTGCGGGGCGAATCGACCCGACCCGGCACCGCGAACACCTGCCGGCCGTATTCGGTCGCGAAATTGGCCGTGATGAGCGCGCCGCTGTTCAGGTCCGCCTCCACGACCACCGTGCCGAGGGTCAGGCCGGCAATGATCCGGTTGCGGATGGCGAAGCTTTGCTTGTCGCCGTTGCGATTGAACGGGAACTGGGTGACGACCGCACCGTTCGCCGCCGCCCGTTCAAACAATTCCCGGTTCTCCGGCGGAAACACAACATTGATGCCCGTCCCCAGCACCACGACCGTGCGGCCCCGGGCTGCCAGCGCGCCCTGATGTGCCGCCGTGTCAATCCCGCGCGCGCCACCGCTCACGACCGTCACCCCCACATAGGCGAGTTGATACGCCAGCTTGCGCGCGGCTTCGAGTCCGTAGTGCGTCGTCATTCGCGAACCGACCATGGCCACCGCGTTTTTATCCTTCGCCGTCAGCGCGCCTTTGACGTAAAGCACGATTGGCGGGTCGTAAATCTGCCGGAGCAGTTCTGGATATTCCTCGTCGCCCTGAATCAAAACGCGGCAACCGGATTCCGCAAGGCGTTTTAATTCACACGCGAGATCAACGGATTTCTCCCAATGGACAATCGCTTCGGCGGTTTCATCGCCGATGTTGCGAACGCGGAGCAGGGCGGCTTTGGAAGCGGTGAGGATTTTGGGGGCCTCACCGAAATGTTCGAGCAACGACCGGGCGCGCACGGGTCCGACGTGTTCGATGAGGTTCAGCGCGATTAGTGCTTCGCGGGAATCCATGCGCCCTGAATAACCATTTATGATGGCGGTCGCAAGTGAAAGGTGCGTGGGGTGGTTGCAATTTTGAAATTCTTTGCTACTTAATGCGCGTGCCTGACCCCAGTTTGTTGCTCCTGATCCCGGCTTATAACGAGGAACGCCGCATTGAACCGGTGTTGCGCGACTATGCCTGCTTTTTCCAGGAACAGTACCACGGCAAATTCCAGATCGTGGTCGTGCTCAACGGCTGCACGGACAATACGCTCGGCGTTGTGCAACGGGTTGCAAAGGAATTTTCCAGCGTCAGCTACCTGAATTTTCCCGGGCGCATCGGCAAAGGCGGCGCACTCATCGAAGGGCTCAAGCTGGCGCCGTTCGCCGATTTGATCGGTTACACGGACGCCGACGGGGCGACCCCGCCGCCCGCGTTCCTTGAACTGGTCCGGCATACCGGTGAGGCGGACTGTGTCATCGGTTCGCGTTGGCTGCCCGGCGCGGTCATTCATCAATCCCAGGCCGGCAACCGGCGATTCGCCAGCCGCACGTTTCATCTCATCGTGCAACTGCTGTTCTGGTTGAACATCCGCGACACGCAATGCGGCGCGAAGGTGATGAAGCGCCGCGCCGTTGAAAAAATTCATCCTTACCTGCGCATCGCCGACATGGCATTCGACATCAACCTGCTGGTCGCCTTGAAACGCGGAGGGTTCCGCATCCTTGAAGTGCCGACCGAATGGACGGACCAAAGCGGGTCCAAAGTGGTGCTGGGGCAGACTTCATTGACGATGTTTCTCTCCGCGGTGCGGGTCCGGTTGATTTACTGGCCGTGGCTTTACAAACTGCTCCGGCCGCTGAGGCCGTTGGAAGGCTGGATCTACAAAAGCCTTCAGGCGCCGCAGCCGTTGTCCGAATCTCAAGTCCAAAGTCCCAAGTCCGACGTCCCCTGATTTACGCCCGGGCTTCAGGCTCCGGCTTGGGACTCCGAAGTGTGAACCAGGTCGACGCGCCCAGCAGCAATAGGTTGAAAACGCCGAGCGTCTTCAACACGGTGATCTGCGTGTCGTGAAACCGGGTCAACGCGACCCCGTAGGCCACCGCGAGCAGCAACAACACCGGTACAATGCGGAATTGCGACCGGGCCAGCAGGTTGTTGATCAGCGCGTAGGCCAATGACAACGGCACCATGGCCCAGGCATACCAGGGCAGCACCGCCGCGGCGACGGATACGTAGTCCTTCGAATAAATCAGCCGGATGATCCAGGGTCCCAGAATCGTCAATCCCAAAGCGCCGCCGGCCGCCAGCAGGCCCGTGCCCAGCAGCACCATGCCCAGCAGATTGCTTTTTTCCGAGCGCGCCACACTGTGGACAATCTTCGGGAACATCACCGTCGCCAACGGCACCACCAGCCACATGAGCGCGCGTGACAGTGTTCCCGCGCTCACATAAAAGGCCGCATCGTCGCCGGAAAAATACGCCTTGACGAACATCGTGTCCGCCGTGAACAAAAACTGGACCGCGCCGAACCCGAGCATCAGCGGGGTGATTTGTTTCAGCAGGCTGCGCCAGTCGAATGGCTGCGCGGACAGCGACCATAATGACCGGGTTTGCCAGACAGCAATGCCCACCCCCACAACCAGCCCTAGGAGGACACCCAGCATCATGCCTCCCGCGTAAGCGCCCAGCGCCAGGACGAGGAAGGACGCCACGCCCAACCGCCCCACACCATTGAGAATGTTTGACCAACCCAGCCAGAGAAAATCCTGCTGGCCCTGCAACACACCCCAAAACATCGGCAGCCAGAAGGAAAACAGCACCACCAATACCGTAATCCACAAATCGGCCGGATTGTTGATCTGCCAGCCGGTCAGAATGTCCTTCTGCCAGATGAACGTGCCGATTCCCAGCAACAGGCACAGGGCGAACGTCCCGAGCCACGCCAGCCGGATCATGCCCGCCAGTTCGCGCCGCCGGTCCATCGCCAGCGCCTGGGCCGTCTGCTGCGCAAACACCATTTGCAAGGGCAGGTTCGGCACGAACATCGCCACCGCCAGCAGCACCCCGAAGATGCCGTATTGCTCCGGCGGAATTTTTTTGTTCAACAGATGGACCGCATACATCATCGCACCGCTGCCCACGTTGGCAATCATCAGCCAGCCGCTCTGCCGGAAAAAGGCAATGTGATGTCTGGCCTCGGCGGCCACGGGCGCGGTTTGGGTTGTCTCGGCGGGCATGGGCGTTGGAAAATACGGGAGCCGGGCATTTCAGGGAAGCGATTTCAAAAAGCTCAAAAGCAGATTTTTTCCGCGCTCCAGCGATGCCAGTGAAATCCATTCGTCCGCCGTGTGCGCCTGCGCAATGTCACCGGGGCCGAAAACCACGCTGGGAATACCGCCCTGCGACAGCACCGCCGCGTCACAGAAGAAATCAACACCCACCGGCCGTGTCTGGCCGGTGCTCCGCAGAAATTGCCGGACCAGCGGCAGCCCGGAATTCGTTTCCAACGGCAACGCCGGCGCCAGCTTGGCGCTGGAAATGTCCGCCTGCAGTTTTTTGGTGTTGAGCAAGGCGGCGATTTCACGTTGCACGCCGGTGTCGGTTTCGCCAGGCAACGTGCGGCGGTCAACGGTAATCGCGCACCGGTCGGGTACGATGTTCGGCTGCGTCCCGCCACAGATCGTGCCGACATTCACCGTCGCGGCCCCGAGCAGCGAATGCCGGCGCCGGCGCAATTGCGCGGCATAATCCGTTTCCAAAACCTCCACAATGCGTGCCATTTCGCGGACGGCATTTTTGCCGAGCTGCGGGGTTGCCCCGTGTGCCGCCCGGCCGCGCGTTTCGAGTTCCAGCCACAAGCTGCCCTTGTGCGCCGTGACCACTTGCAGTCGCGTCGGCTCGCCCACGATCGCCAAATCCGCCTTGAACCGGCTGGCCACCAGCGCCCGCGAACCGGCCTGCGCATGCTCCTCATCCACCAGCCCGGCCAGGACAACGGCCGTTTCCTGCGGTCGTGGCCGGCCGCGGGCCAATTCGCATAGCGCGGCGAGCATCGCGGCCACGGAACCCTTCGTATCGCACGCGCCGCGGCCATGGAGCCGGCCGTTTTTTCGACGGGGAATAAATTGCGAATCATCGGCGTCGACGGTGTCGAGGTGCGGCGCGAGCAAAATAGTCCGGCGGATCTTGCCTTGCGGCCGCAGGCGCACGAGGAGATTGGAACGACCGGGCAACACTTTTTGAAATTCCACCTCCAGCCCGGCCCGCCGGGCGACAGTGGCGATAAAATCTGCAACTCTTTGTTCTCCGGCGAACGGATGCGGTTTGCGGGCTTGCCCCGCCGACGTTCCGCTTGGCGGAACGAAGGCGGGATTGACGCCGGGCAACGCAATGAGTTCAGCCAACAATTTTTCCGTGCGCGTCATGCGCCGGCAGGGTAACGGCCGGGAACGCGGCTGTCGAGCCGCGGTGCCGCGACTTTTTCTGGACAAAATTTGCGTCATAATCAAAGTTAAACTCATGAAACAGATTACTGATAAGGAAAACAGCATCCTCTGGGTCGAAGCTTTTGGTTTCTCGCTGCTGATCGTGCTGTGCTGGCTGACCGAAGTGGTACGGATTCCCCATCTCGTTTTCGGGGAATCGTTCACGCCCAATTGGCACCGTGCGCTGCTTCGGACCATTGTCATTTCAGCGATCTGGGCCTGGGTGCATCTGGCGACCCGCCGGCTGTTGCTGCGGTTGCACTATCTGGAGGAATTCCTGCGGATTTGCGGGTGGTGCCGCAAGGTATGTCATGACGGCGAATGGCTTACCATGGAAGATTATTTCAACTCGAAATTCGCCACCCGGACCTCCCATGGCATGTGCCCGGAATGTTTGAGAAAGGGTGTCGATCAACTCAAATCAAAGGAGAATCCGCCGGCCGCGCCGAAATCATGAGCCGGGATGTCACGCGAAAAATCTTGGAAGTCCTGCGTTGAAGACTAACCGATAATTCCGGGCTGGCATTGGGTGGTGATTCGTTTGCGACTGGCGATGAACATCAACATCGCGAAAGCCGCAAACATGGCGGGAGCGAAGCGTTCTTCCACGGTCATGGCGGTTCCGCCCAGAAACGCGAGGCCGTTGGCCAGCACGTATCCCGCCCAGATATTTCCAACCGCGCGCTGCGGGTGTCGCCACAATTCCATCAGCCCGGGAAGGCCGGCCAGGCAGATGGCCAGCGTGGCGGAGATGATGGCGGTTCTCGCACCGCCCAGTTTCCAACCCGCCAGACAGCCGAACACAAACACCAGGATCGCGCTGTCCAGTCGGCCCCAGGCAAAACGCCCCTTGACCAGCAGCAGCCCGGTCAAAACCCAGCCGCCGAGGGCAAAGCCCAACGGCAGGAGAAAGTTTCCGTGCTGCTGGAGGGTGCTGACCGTCAAAATGCTGTCCAAGGTGGCCCAAAGAATCCAGGTGGCGAAACTCTGACCGGCACCGCCGCGCTTGAGCACTTCCACCGCCATGGGAACAAACAACACCAGCACACCGATGCCGCCCACCATTTTCAAAACGCCGTGAATATCCATGGTCGTTCAGTCAATGGCCGCCGGGCCCTGGAACAAGGCAATGAATTCGGCAGGAGAATTTTCGGCACGCGCCATCTCTTGCCAGCTTAATGGCCGGGAACATGGGTGTCGAGGCTTGCGGGAAAGGCGAAGCGGGTGTTGAACAACATACAAATGCGAATTACGACTTGTATCCAACACCCGCCACTTAAACTTGAACTACCCTGCCATCCTAACCCCGTTCCTCGCTTTGACAAGTGACGTTATGGTTTCAAATGCGTGACGATTCAAACCACTTCCACCGGACATTTCGGCAGCGCGGAGGGCTGGACGGAAGCTTTCCCGGGCAGCGATCGCAAAACGACGCAGACATGCGCCCCTGGCGGCCTTCTTCTCGACAGGGGAACTTGCCAACGGAAACCTTTCCGGCCATTTTGCCAGGGGAACATTCAAATAACTTGCGGCGGCAAGTACCCATGAAAAAGTGTTCATACTGCGGGCGCGACAATACCGACGAGGCGTTGCATTGTAGTGAATGCGGCACGGAGTTCGAGCGCGAGGCAATGGATTCTGAATCCACCAGCGGTGAGAATCATGACATAGAGGAAACGCGGATCGTCCGGATTTTCTCCAGCCACGAGGCAGCGCAGCTTGCCGCAAGCAAGTTGGAAGCTCATGAAATAAGATGCTGGGTTGATGCGGATGATTGTGGCGGGATGTATCCGAACCTGACGGCGCCGGGTGGGGTGCGGTTGCTCGTTCGCGCCCCGGATGCCGAGGAAGCTGCCGCTCTGCTGAATACGCCAGCGTCGCCCGCAGAAATGGGCCAGATTGAAGCCGAAGCTGTCGCTTCTCCCCCACTCACAACCGTCCCGTTAAAAAAACTGGCTCTGGGTCAAATCGTCTCCGGCCTTGTTATCGGAATAATCCTCGGGGTAATCCTTTGTTTGTTTTATCAATGGGCTAATAATCTCGGAACAAAAACGTATTATCATTACACTCGCGACGGCAAACGCGATGAAGCATGGATTTATCACAATGGACAGCTCGTCGAATCGATGAAAGACAGAAATCTTGACGGAGTTTGGGATCAGTGGGTTTACTATGAACGTGGCCGGCTGGTGCGCTCGGAACATGATAACAATTTCGATGGAAAGCCAGATGAATGGTGGACCTTTTCTGATGATGGAACCGATACTCTCCAAAAGGATACCGACTTCAACGGTATTCCCGACGAGTTTTGCATATACAAACACCAAATAATTCAAGAGTTGGACATGAGGCCTAACGGTGCAAAGTTCCCGACCGTGCGTGAGATTTTTCAGAACGGTATCCTGACGGAAATTGACCGGGGCGGAGACAGCAACGGCAATTTCAAAGAAAAAGTGCGTTACGATCCGTTTTTCAATCCAATCGGTGCCAATCCAATTAATACAAATATTGCTACTCCATTTCAGCTGCTATCGCCGGCTTCCAAATAGTGCTTCAAACCACTTCCACCGGGCATTTCGGCAGCGCGTCGAGGAAGGCCTGGCCGTATTGTTTTGTCAGCACGCGATTGTCCAAAACCACGATGATGCCGGTGTCGGTTTTGGTGCGGATCAGCCGGCCGACGCCCTGGCGGAATTTCAGAATCGCCTCGGGCAGGGAGAATTCGCCAAACGCATTGCCGCCGCGCGCTTCAATCGCCTCCAGGCGCGCCTCGATGAGCGGATGGTCGGGCACGGCAAACGGCAGCCGGGTGATGATGACGTTGCTCAACGCCTCACCCGGCACGTCCACGCCCTGCCAGAAACTGTCCGTGCCGAACAGCACCGAGTCCACGTCGTCCTTGAATTTCTCCAGCATGGTCGAACGCGGCGTGCCGGTGCCTTGTACCAGGCACGCGACGCCGAGCCGGTCAAAAAACGGTTGCATGCGTTCGCTGACTTCCTGCATGAGTTTGTAGCTGGTGAACAAAACGAACGCCTTGCCGTGGGTCTGTTTCACAAAATGCCCGATCCAATGTTCGAGCGCACCGGCGTAACCGGCCTCGCGCGGATCAGGCATCTTCTGGGCGACGAAAATCTTCATCTGCCGCTCGTAATCGAACGGGGTGCCGACCTGTAAAAGGGTCGCCGCCTCCGCTCCAACGCGCTTTGAAAAATAGTTCAGCGGTGACGCCGAAGGTCGAGGGTCGGGAGGCGAGGGCCTTTTTCCGCTCTCGGCTTTCGACTCTCGGCTCTCGACCCTGGCTTTCACCGCCAACGTGGCGCTGGTCATGATGATGCTCGTGTCGCTTTCAAACAGCCGGCGGCGCAGAAAGTCGGCCACGTCCACCGGCGCGGCATTCAACGCGAGATTCTTGTGCGCCTTGCCGCTGCGTTCCACCCAGTAAACGTGGTCGCCCGCGCTTTGTTCGAGGAACGCCTTCACCTCGTCACGCAATTCGGCCAGCCGGCGGTTGCACTCAACCAGTTCCTGCCCGATGTCCTTGTCCTCGCTCAATTTGATCAGCTCGCTGACGGCCTCGCGCAAACGCTGAATCGGCAGCGTGACGTTATCCTTGACCAGTTCCGCGCGACGGATGCGCAATTCGGTCCAGGTCCGCCGGCGCCCGCTGTTTTCACCGCCGCCAAATCTGTTTTTGCCGGCGGATTTCTGGATTTCCTCGCAGGCCGTCTCGACGTTTTCAAAAAACGCGTCCGACTCGCCCAGAATGTCGGCCACGAGTTTCACCGCACTGCCCTTGCGCAGGGTGGCGAGCAGGCCTTTTTCCGTGCGCGGATTCCACAACCGGTTCAGCGCGTAACGCACCTGTCCGCTGGATACGCTCAAACCGATGTGCCGGGAGGCGACAGGTTCCATCTGGTGCGCCTCGTCGAAAATCACAAAGTCGTTCTTGAAGAGAATGCCGCCCTCCATTTCCTCATCCACCCCGCCGAGCAGCGTGAAAAACAACGTATGGTTCAGCACCAGCACGTCCGACGAAAGGAACTTGTTCCGGGCGCGCTGAAAAAAGCAGACGCCATGGTCCTTGGCGAAATCGGACGGAAAGCCGCAAACCTTGGGCGAGCAGAGTCCGCGTTCGGAACAGACCTGCGCCCAGACCTTTGGATCCGGCTCGACTTCGAAGTCCGACAGACTGCCGTCCTTTGTCGCCTTCGACCACTCGTAAATGCGTTGCAGTTCCTCGGCCTCGGACGACGTGAACAGGTTGCCCGACTGCTGCATGGCTTTTTGCAACCGGCGGGTGCAGAGATAATTCGCGCGGCCTTTGAGCATCGAGAAGCTGAACCGGACCGGCACGGGAAGTGCGCCGAGCACCTCCGCGAGCATCGGCAGGTCCTTTTCCGTGAGCTGCTCCTGCAAATTGATGGTGTGTGTGGAAACGATGGCCTTCTTCTTCTCTGCCACCGCAAACAAAATCGCCGGAATCAGATAGGCCAGGCTTTTGCCGACGCCCGTGCCGGCCTCGACGGCCAGATGCCCGCGGTCCTGCAACGCGCGCGCGACGGCCACGGCCATTTCCTGCTGCTGCGGACGAAACTCAAAATTCTTCGCCCGGGACAGCAAACCGTCGGGCGAGAAGATTCCTTCGACTTGTTTTATCAAATCGGTGGCGGCCCCGGCGGGTTGATGTTCAATGACTGAAATCACGAGGTGCGAATATGCCGCCGAGTTGTTTCGTCGGCGAACAAAAAAAATCCCGGGAGGGGGTCCATGGATCCCGCATCCCGGTGTCGGCCGGGCCAGTCAACCGCATGATAAAGCAACTATTTTGGTATTAAGTATGCTTCCAAGGACAAAGTGCGTCAGTTCCAAACGGTTGATTTGCGCCGCTTTCTGCGACAGGGCCCGATTTGTTCAAGGCGCAATCCACAGAAATATCCGTGTCGGTCAAATAAAATGAATTCTGACAGGCAAACAAGCCGGAGTGATGGCGGCGATTCAAGCATCACGCGATCTCGGATTTTCCGATGCTCGCCGGGCGGGGAAGGGCCAGGCCGAAGTCTGCTTGGCGTTGTGGCTTTGTTTTTTCTAATCCTGGCACCAGCAGCGCCGGGCCAGGTGGTTGACCCGCCGCGCATGGCCGCGCCGGTTCTCACCAACATCGCAGAAATCTGGACAGTCCCGCGGGCGCAGGCGGATGAGGAGTATCGGATTAAAACCGAGGTCGTGATTTATTTCAATGACACGGAGTGGGGCAACGCCTCGGGAGAATGCCAGGGTACTCAGCGGTGGCTGCCGATATTCGACTCGCCCTACCCGCTGAAGGCCGGTGAGCGGGTCGCCATTGACGGTGTGATTGTACCATCGCGGGAACGGTTTGTCTGGAGTAAGACCCGGGTTCGCGTCCTTGAAGAAAACGTGCCTACCAAACCCGAGGTGTTGTCCGATTTGAGCCAAAACCCCGGGGCATTGACGGCCCACTTGGTATCGGTGGAAGGACTCGTTGACAGCGAACTGGATCAGGCAACGCATTGCACGATCAATTTCCTGTCCGGCAATATATCGGCCAAGGCATACGTGTTGAAGGGCACCAATAGTGCGCCGGTTCCATTTAAACAGGGCGACTTCATCCGGATGAAATGTGTCTATTCCCCGCAGTTCGACAAGAATGGAAATTTGAGCGATCTGAGCTTGTGGATAGGCACGCCCGCAGACATCGAGGTCATTGGCTCGCTGAGCAGGGATGCGCGCTTCGCCGCTCCCGTCACCCTCAGCAAGAACATCCAATCGGATTTGCCCACCAACACGGTTGTCCATGTTGCGGGCGTCGTACGCAACTATGAGTCGGGCGAATGGGTCACCCTCTGGGATGCCACCGGACAGATCATGGTCCAGAGCAAGCAGACTCAACCACTCCGGTTCGGCGATCAGATTGAAGCCATTGGTTATCCCTATCTGGCCGGCGTGCAGCAGTGCTTGCATGACGGTTTGTATCGACTGACCGCTACGACTAATACATCGGTTCCTTCCCTGGTGATGACCACCAATTCGTTGCCACTGAGCCTGGCTGAAGAGGTCCGGGATTTGAGCCCCGAAGAAGCCAGCCGCCACCTGCCGGTTCATCTTCGCGGGGTGGTCACCTGGTCTCATGCCAACACTCATTTTGCATATGTGCAGGACGCCAGCGGTGGCATTCGGGTGGTCAACCCAAAGTGGGATGACCCCGGCACCATGAAACCGGGAACGATTGTGTTGGTGAACGGCGTGACCGACGACGGCAATTTTGTACCGGTGGTCACCAATGCCATGCTGTCCCGGGAAGGATGGTGGAATTTGGAAGGTTCGCAACTGGTGACCCTGGAACAGGCGCTAACCGGTGTGGAGGAAGGCAGGTGGGTCGAAATGCAGGGATACGTCCGGGATGTCAGCCAAACTCACGGCCTGGCGCACTTCGATCTCAGCACAAGCAGTGGAGATTTCCAGGCGTGGACTCCCGCTTCGCAACCCTTCGATTGGTTCAAAGGGTCCATCGTCCACCTGCAGGGGGTGTGTTCGGTCCTGGCCAATGCGCGTCATCAACTGACGGGGATTGAGATTTGGGCACCGGATCAAAAATACATCCAGATCGAAGAGCCCGCACCAAATGATTTATTCGCCGTGCCGTTGCGACCGCTGACAAACCTGCGGCGGTTCAATATGGAAAGCACGCTCAACCAGCGCGTCCGCACATCCGGCACGGTGATTCTCGCGGCATCCGGCCATTACGTGTATGTGCAGGATGGCGTGGACAGTGTGTTGGCTTTAAGCCAGCAAACCAACGCCCTTCAGCCTGGCGACCGGGTTGAAGTGGTGGGTTTTCCCGGCGAGGAAGGTCAAAAATTTGTTCTCCGTGAAGCGGTTTATCGTCGCATTTCCAGTGGCACAGAGCCCAAACCCGTGGAGCTGTCGGCAACGAATGCGGTCAACGTGAATCTGGACGGTCTCCTCGCAAAAGCCAATGGTGTCCTGCTGAACAAAGTGGAAAAGGATGGTGAGACGCGGTTGCTCATTCGGAGCAAAAATTTCACCTTTGAAGCCGGCCTCGGCCCGGTCGGCGCGGAAACCAAAAATCTGCAAGCCCTGGAAACGGGCAGCCAGCTGGCCCTGACAGGGGTTTACCAGGTGCAGAACGATGAATACGGGCAGCCACGTTCATTTCTGCTCCTGCTCCGTGCTCCCAACGACGTGCAGTTGTTGCAACGGCCTCCCTGGTGGACGCTGGCGCGGCTGTTGCGGGTGCTGGTCGGGTTTTTCGCCGTGCTGCTGGTCGCGTTGATCTGGGGCATCCTGATCGCGCGTAAAAATGCGCTGCTGAATCAGGCCCAGACGGAACTGCAAACGGCCAACGACCAGCTCGAATCCCGCGTCGAGGAGCGGACGCGGGAACTTCAGGCCCAGGTCGTCGAGAAGGAACGGGCCCGGACCGAACTGGCCCAGGCACAACGCAGCCTCATGCTGGCTTCCCGGCAGGCGGGCATGGCCGAAGTGGCCACCGGCGTCCTCCACAACGTGGGCAATGTCCTCAACAGCATCAACGTCTCCACCACCTTGTTGCGGGATCAAGTCCGCAAATCGGAAACCCACTCGCTCCTGAAGGTCACTGACGTGCTGAAGGAGAAAAACGGCGACCTGGGGACGTTTCTCACTTCCGACCCCAAGGGGAAATTGATGCCGGAATTCATTGTGCAAGTTGCCGGACAACTCCAGAAAGAACAGGAAAACACCCTGCACGAACTGGAGCAATTGACCAAAAACGTCGATCACATCAAGGACATCGTCGCCATGCAACAAAGCTATGCCCGCGTCGCCGGCATTGTCGAAAAAGTATCCCTGACCGGCATGGTGGAAGATGCCCTGCAAATCAATTCGGCGGCGCTGACCCGTCATGAAGTCACGGTCGTCCGCCAGTTTGCGGAGGTGCCACCCCTGATGATCGAGAAACACAAAGTCCTCCAAATTTTGATCAACCTGATTCGCAACGCCAAGTATGCGCTGGATGAATGCAACCAGAGCGAAAAACGACTCACCATTACCACCGCCAAAACGGACGATGGACACGTCATGGTCCAGGTCGATGACAACGGTGTCGGCATCCGGCCCGAAAATTTGACGCGAATTTTTTCCCACGGTTTCACCACGCGCCCGAATGGCCACGGTTTTGGCCTTCATATTGGTGCGCTGAACGCCCAGGAAATGGGCGGCTCGCTTTCCGCCGCCAGCGAAGGCGCGGGCCGGGGCGCCACCTTTACGCTGATTTTACCAATATCTCCCCCCGCCAAAAATCTATGAATGCGCCCTCCACCCAACCCGGCAACCGGGTATTGATTATCGACGACAACGCCTCGATCCACGCGGATTTCCGGAAGATTCTCGGCCAGGACCAGGATCAGAACGTCGAGCTCAACCGCGCCAAGGCGCGGTTGTTTGGGGAGAGCAGCATCATCACGCCCCAGGCCGGTTTTGTCATTGATTCGGCGTTCCAGGGCCGGGAAGGGCTGGAAATGGTCAAACGGGCAGCGGCGGAAGGGCATCCGTTTGCGCTGGCCTTCGTGGATGTACGGATGCCACCCGGGTGGGATGGCATTGAAACCATCAGCCACATTTGGAAATGCTGCCCGGAAATCCAGGTGGTCGTTTGCACCGCCTATTCGGACTATTCCTGGGAGGAAATGATCCATAAACTGGGCCACTCGCCCGATCTGGTGGTGCTGAAGAAACCTTTCGACAACATCGAGGTGCTGCAACTGGCCCATGCCCTCACAAAGAAGTGGCACTTGAACCGCGAGGTGCAATCCCGGTTGAACAATCTCGACGCGCTGGTGCGTCAACGGACTTCAGAATTGGAAACCGCGAATGAGCAGTTGAAGTGTGAAATCGCCAAACAGCTTAAATTGGAGTCCCAGTTGCGTCATTCCCAAAAAATGGAAGCCGTGGGGCAGCTTGCCGCCGGGGTCGCGCATGATTTCAACAATATCCTGACCGTGATCGAGGGCAACGCCGCCTTGTTGCAGGACCAACTCGGACGCGACCCCGTCTGCGCCGAACCACTCAACGACATATCCGTCGCTGCCGAAAGGGCCGCCCGGCTCGTCCGGCAACTGCTGGCTTTCAGCCGCAAGCAGGTGCTCAAGTCCGAAAAACTCAACCTGGGAGAGGTCATCAACAATCTGCGGGAAATGTTGAAACGACTGCTGGGGGATCACATCACCCTCGAAGTGAATGTCGCCCCTGAGCTGCCGCCCATCCAGGCGGATCTGAGCATGATGGAGCAAATCATCATGAATCTTTCAGTCAATGCCCGTGATGCCATGCCCAAGGGGGGAAAACTGGCGGTGGGCATCGAGGCCGTTGTCATCACCAACGAAGACGCTCAAAAAAATTCGGAAATCCGCCCCGGCCGGCACGTCTGCCTCTCCCTCTCCGACACCGGCGGGGGCATCGCACCGGAACTTTTGCCCCGCATCTTTGATCCGTTTTTCACAACCAAGGAAATCGGCAAGGGCACCGGGCTGGGTCTGGCCACCGTTTACGGCGTTGTCAAACAACACAACGGCTGGGTGGAAGTCCAAAGTACCGTCAATCAAGGCACGGCGTTTCGGATTTATCTGCCGGTTTATACGGGTAATTCCCGGCCGGGAGATTCCTCGCCCTCCCGAAAACCAGCCGCTAAAAATGGAACGGAATGCATCCTCGTGGTCGAAGACGAAGACCACCTGCGTGCCCTGACCGCCACGGTATTGCGTAAAAACGGCTATCGGGTGCTGGAAGCGACTTCCGGCCTGGACGCCCTGAAAGTCTTTCAGGGCCACAGCTCGGAAATTGATCTGCTGTTCACCGACGTTATGATGCCCGGAAACCTTCTGGGCGACGAATTGGCTGCCCGTCTGTGTTCCACCAAACCTTCACTGGCCGTGCTGTTCACTTCGGGTTATACCCCCGAAGTCACCAAAACCGATTTCCGCGGCAATGGGAACTTCCTCAGCAAGCCCTTTACGCCCGTTCAAATGCTTGCCCAGATACGTCAATGCCTCGATCACGCACCGGTTGAAAAGAGCAAGGCACAGGTCTGAGTTGAACGGTGGCTTTGGTATCACCCGGGCATGGTCTGCCAGGCGGACCCGGCCACCGGCACCGTTCAAATCGCATGAGTGCTTAATATGACTTTGCTCACCGCCGTTGCCCCCGGCGCCAGCCCGATTTTGTTCCGGCCAACATTGCCCGCCTCCACGCAAACCATCCGGTTGTGTTCCGCCGGATCGAAGTCGGGCATGAGCTGGGTGGTCCACGGATTCCAAACCACCGTGTCGGCCGCACCCGATCTCTCAATGCGAATCACCCGGTGGAACCTTGTGTCCACGATTTCCACCGGACCGGGTGTATCATGATAAATGCGGTTGGTCTCCGCGACGATGGGCAGTGTTTCGTGCGTCTCCCGTTTTTCGGCGCCGCGGTCGGTCTTGTCCAGGAATCGCGCGCCCTGCAACCCGCGAATCCCGACGCTGCCGATGTCGCCCACCGCAAAATACGTGTGCAGACAATTTTCGATTTCAATCGTCCGGTCCGCGGAATCGTTGATGGCCAGCAACTCCATTGTCAGCGTGTCGGAAACCGTCACGATGAATTCCGCACGCAAAAGGTTCCACGCGGCACGGTCGGATGCCGTGGGCAGGCGGAAGTTCAGGATTATCGCGCCGTCGGCCGCGGCCTTGGTGTCGGTCAAATGCCAGGCCCTGAGGCGCGCAAAACCGTGCGCCACATCGCCCTCACGCGGGCCAAACCAGGGGAAACAGATGGGCACGCCGCCGCGAATCGGCTTGGTGGGAGCAAACTGGCTCAACCGGCTCATGAACAGCAGCGGCGGTTCGCCCTTTTTTTGAAATCCTGTCAGATGCGCGCCGTGAAGATAAATCTCCGCTGCGCTTTGCCCGGTCATA
>Ga0070731_10002387_pt1 | contig 18006 bp, 18 predicted proteins | sample Coa_R1_2_FD_66448 | JGI IMG/M metagenome (GOLD analysis project Ga0070731, IMG submission 66448) | Surface soil microbial communities from Centralia Pennsylvania, which are recovering from an underground coalmine fire - Coalmine... | ecosystem: Environmental > Terrestrial > Soil > Unclassified ...
CGTTGCGAGACGGCCTATTCCATTGACAGCGATGTCGCCGGGACGCGTCTGGCGTGTTTCATGCTGGACGGCGGTGCCGCCCTCACGCTCGATGCCGGAAGATCGTGGCAGCCGCTCAACGACGGCACCCGCGGCCAGGATGTGGCCGCGGTGGACTGGAGCCAGCCGGCGCCCCGGGGGATTTTCGCGATCCGCCACGAGAGCGGCGGGTTGGGGATCTATTCGGGCAACGGAGGAAAGTCCTGGAAGGAAGTCGGCAAGGGATACCTGGCGGCGGCAGGGATCTTTGATGAACGGACGCTGGTGACCTCGAAGGGGACGGGCATCCTCCGGAGCCAGGACGGCGGGGCCACGTGGACTCCGGTCTCGGACCTGACCCCCACTCCCTCGGCCGTGCGCGTCTGGAAGGGGATCGGTTACTGGATGACCAAGGATCACGTGATCGTCACGAAGGACAAAGGGGCGACCTGGTCGAATCTCGGAAGTCCCGTCCGGGCCGGCTGGGGTCCCTACTTCGGGAAGACCGAAAAGCACCTGGTCGTCGCGGGCAAGGAAGGATTCTTCGAGTCGGTCGATGGCGGAGCGACGTGGAAAAAAGCCGCAGCTTTGCCCGACGCCTCCAACGGCACCTGGCCGACCAGCGAAGGCATGGATCGCCTGGGCTGGTTCGTAAATTTCGGCTGGGACCCCACCGCCGATATCTTCTATGCCTCGAAGATGGGTAAGGCGGCGGTCCGGTTTCGCCGCTAGCCCGGGCTCCCGCCTTCCGTTGAGGTGAGTTCATCGGGGAACCAGAGCTCCCGACACTCCGGGAGCGCCGTCTAAGAAACCGTCCACGCCAAGCCCTCCGCGTCGATCGGTGGAGGGGGGAGGGCCGGATGGCCGCGGCCCTCCACGTCCCTTGGCCCTGCATGAGAGGATTTTCGAGATCAGGTCCTCCAGCGAACATTTGCCCTGCCGTTGCCTCCCCGCCCTTTTTCACCCGGTCGATGGCCGGTCGGCGACGCCCGCCGCCGCGGGGCGGCAGCTCCTCCTGCTGCCGCCGAGATCGTTCCTCGTGGAGAAGCGGCGAACCGGCGGCGGAGGGAGCACGGAGCCGAGCGACAAATCATATTGAACGGGGTCACGGTTTCGTCGACAGTGGCACCCGCATGAAGATGTGCGGGGTCGTCTGTGCGTTGCTATCGAGCGCGATCTTTGCGGCCCTGATCGCTTCGATGCAATCCTGCAGCACCGGTTATGACATCGGTCCCCTGGGCCAACTGTACCGGACCGAAAGCGAGCCGCCGCCCTCGAGCCCCACGACCACCCCTCGGGCGAGCTGCAGTTGGGCGGCCGAATTTCCTCAGTTCCCAACGTTGGAGCGAGGGGTACTCCCGGGAGACCACCTCGTGCGGACGACGATTACCGCCGGAATCTGGAACGTCGAAGTTCAAATGTCACGGGTCGAGGTCATCCGGAACAACGACGCCTTCATCCTGGCCCGGGAAGGCCACATCCGATTCTGGGGCACGATCTTGGCGCTCTCGCTAGTCCCGTTGATCGGCTGGGGGATCGGAGCATTGTGGGTGGGCTGTTCGCGCGCCGGCGAGGCCGCGAGAAGACAGGGCGAGAACCTGTGACGTTCCGAGGTGCTTCCGAGCACCCCCGCGCGGACGGGGCAGATTCCTTGTGACCGGAGCCTGCTCCAGAGCTTCACCAACCTTGAAACGGTGGATTCCCCAGGATGGGGTTCCAGGTCACCGGTCCGCCGTTCTCCTGGGACTCGTCCCGCAGGAGTCGATGCGGGGGGCACCCAGTTCGTCCGGCAACCCATCCCCCGGTCGGTCGTTCGCTAGGGGAGAGCGACGTCGTGGTATTCGAGAGCCCACTCTTGCATGTAGCGAACGCGCTTGGGGGAGATGCGATAAAGGATGAATTCCGGATTGTCCATCGTCCTCATGAAGCTCCGGAGCAGCGGATTCGAATTCCAGATTTCCTCGAGGGTGGGTCGATCCGTGACCACTTCGGCAAGACCGGTCACGCGAACCTGGTTGTGGTCCCCGTCCATGAAGCACATCTCGACCTTGGGATTCGCCTGGATTTCGAGAGTCTTGTGATAGCGGCGAAGGTTGCCCACGTACACGGTGAATCCGTCGATTTTGAGCAGGGATACAGGCCTCAATCGCGGCTGGTCCCCATCCATGGTGGCAAGCAATGGTGCGTGGTCGGTTTTGACGACCTCCAGGGCCAGGCTGGGCACCTTCGTCGGATCGACAGGCTGGGGGATGGGCTTGGTCATCCGCGCATTATAACAACTTCCCCCGATGCTCCCTTTCCTGTTTCAGTGCAGGCTCCCCCCTCGGCAGGGCGGGTACGCGGGTGTGCCGGCCGGCACGGCACGGGCCGTCTGGGCCGATGGTGCCGCTGCCAGGATCTGGTCCCGCCGAGGCTCTCCCACCCGTACCATACCTAGAGGATTCTCGGGTTGAATCCGTGAGGGGTTCCTATGTCCACACCGATCGATGCGTCCAACAAGCTCAGCCGTCGCGGGTTCCTCCACGCTTCGGCGCTCGGGGCCGCCGGCATCGCTGCGGACACCGTGGGCGGCCCGCTCCTGGCGAAGGTCGCCCGCCCTGCGGATCCCCCCGAGACGCTCGTGAAGACTCTTTACGAGTCGCTCACCGAGATTCAGAAGAAGGAGATCTGCTTCGCCTGGGATCACCAGGACAAGAGCCGCGGGTTGTTGCGATCCTATCTTTCAAACAATTGGAGGATCACGCGGCCCGCCATCAAGAGCGACTTCTATACGGCCGCCCAACAGAACGACATCCGCCAGATCTTCGAGGGGCTGGTGAATCCCGATTGGATCGAGCGCTTCGACAAGCAGTTCAAGGATGATCTGGGCGGATTTGGGAAGGCGCAGAGCATCGCCCTCTTCGGCCAGCCGGGGCAGGGCAAGTTCGAGTTCGTCCTGTCCGGTCGCCACGGCACCGTCCGGTGCGACGGACATTCGGTCGACCATGTCGCCTTCGGCGGGCCCATCCTCTACGGTCACGCGGCCAGCGGGTACTACGAAAAGGTCAACCATCCGGACAACGTCTTCTGGCATCAGGCCGTCGCGGCGAACAATCTCTACACGATGCTCGACGGCAAACAACAGAAACAGGCGCTCTTGGCCCAGGCCCCCGACGAAGCGCTCATTGCCTTTCAGGGGAAAAGCGGGACGTTCTCGGGCATCCCGATCAGGGATCTGTCCCCCGATCAGAAAGGTCAGATGCAGAAGGTGGTGGAGAAGCTGATCGAGCCCTATCGTCAGTCGAATCGGGACGAAGTCGTCGCCTGCCTGAAAGCGCAGGGAGGCCTCGATGCCTGCTCGCTGACGTTCTATCAGGAGGACGCCCTGGGAAAAGACGGGATCTGGGACAACTGGCGCCTCGAAGGCCCGTCGTTCGTGTGGCACTATCGCGGCGCTCCTCACGTGCATGTGTGGGTCCACGTCGCGGACGACTCCTCCGTCTCCCTCAATGCAAAGAACGATTCAGGGCCATTGCGGAAATAGGCAGTCCCGATTCAGGGGATCGAACCGTTCGCCCCTGAGAGGCCGGGAACGCCGCAGCGGGTGCCCTGGCGCAAGGTCCGCAGGCTGCTGGCCCACGGATCCGTCCGAGCTGGGGCGGCGGCGTGGGGAAGTGGATCTTGCTCTTATTTGCGCGGAGGGGGGCCGTCCTCCGCACCGGACTTTCCGGCCGCGTCCATCGCCTCGAGAAGCTGGTCGTAGGATTCGAAGCGCTGCTCCGGCTTTTTCTTGAGAAGCCGCAGGACCAGCTGGTTTGCAGCCGGCGTGATCTCGGGATTCAGGCTCCTGGGCTCCGGCGCCGCCTCGGTGACGTGCTTGTGGAGCAGGGCGGCGGGACTGTCCGCCGCGAAGGGTCTTTTCCCCGTCAGCATTTCGAACAGGGTCACGCCCAAGGAATACATGTCCGTCCGGTGGTCGAGGGTCTGGCTCCCGCGGGACTGCTCCGGCGAGGCGTAGGCCGGGCTCGACTGGACGATGCCGGGCTCCGCCTCCGAGGCGTCGGCATGGAGATCGCGGGCCAGGCCGAAGTCACAGATCTTCGCGACGTTTTCGGGCGTGAACATGATGTTCGAGGGCTTGATGTCGCGGTGAATGAGGCCCTGGAGGCTGGCATGCCGCAGGCCGCGCGCGATCTGCCTGGCGATGTCCAGCGCCCGCGGCTCGGCGATCGCTCCTTCGCGCTGGATCACCTGCTGAAGGGTCGGGCCCTGGACGAGTTCCATGACGAAGAAGTATCGCCCGTTCGATTCGCCGATATCCACCGCGGCGACGATGTTCTGGTGGGAGAGCTTTCCGGCGGCGCGCGCTTCGATGACGAAGCGTTCGACGAACTCCTCATCCTCGGCGAGGTAGGACGGCAGGATCTTGAGCGCGACGGGCCGGTTGAGACTGATCTGCTGGGCGCGGTAGACATCGCCCATGCCGCCGGCACCGAGGCGTTTTTCGATGAGGTACCCCTTGATCGCCTCGGCCAGGGGATGCGGCGCGGTGGAGGGGGGAGGCGGTGCCAGGCGTCCCCCGAGGGCGCGGCGTACCTGCACTTCCGTGAGGATGCCCAGCGACACCATGGCCTCGGCGATGGTGATCTTTTCGCCGCTGGCCTTCTTCCGCGCCTGGAGACGACGCGCCTCGTTGATCTGCTCGATGGTCGCCCAGCCCTTCTCGAGAACGATCTGTCCGAGGCTGGGCGCCGGCGGACGCTCTGGGATGGCCATCTCCTGCTCCTCCTGCTTCCCTTCCGGTCGCGGGCCGAGGCCGGAGGCCCGCCCTCTGGATTCTCACTCCCAGACTTTAGACGCGGAATCCGATCGGCGCCTTCGGAAAAACGGAATGTCCTTGGGATCTCGAAGACCCCGCCCACCCGACGGGGAGAGCGGCGCCGGGCGCCTCCCTCCCGCCTCGCCCATTCGGAGGGTGCTCCATCATTTCCGCTGGGCAATCCGCCACCCTGCCGCGTAAAATTGAACGATCGTGGGCCGAGGGAATGGACAGGCCGGGGATGTCGCGAAGTATCTCTCGGCCATCGGTGCGTCGTCGCTGGCGCGGGAAGACCTCGTCGTCGCGCTGACCCGGCGGAATGCCGGGGACCCCTTCGATGTCGACGGCCTCGCGCTGCTCCCCGACCTGCTTCGGATGGTTCCGGAGGACCTGGCGTTGGAAAATCGGATCCTCCCCGTCCATCGCAGCGGAGACATCCTCTTCGTGGCGGTGCCGGACGGCTCGCCTCGGGAGGGGCTCGAGGAACTGGAGCATCTCCTCGGTCTCCGCGTGGAGCCGGTGGCGGTGTCGGAAATCGATGTCCCCGGTCTGCTCGTCAAGGCCCATCAGCTGCTGCGAAGGAGAAACCGGAGCTCCGCTCCGTCGACGGCGGCGGCGTCCGGGGGAGCGGTGCGGGGGGGGCCCGATCTCGACCACCTGGGGGTTCCGGAACCCATCTTGAGCCGCCTCCGAGCGGCCCTGTCCGCATCCCCGGGATTGATCCTCCTCGGCGGCCCCGCGGGCTCGGGAAAAACCACCACGATGGCCGCGCTCGCCGGGGACTTCCGCCGGCGGGGGCTCCGAGCGGTCTCGTTCGACCGCACTCACGGCGTTGCCGCGCTGGAAGAGGCGCTCGAGGCCGATCCGGACGCGGTTCTGGTGGATGAAACGGCGAGTCCGGCCATGGCGTCCCGGGCCCTTCGGGCCGCGGTCGAGGGTCGACGCGTCTTGATGGCGTTCCAGGCTCCGGACGCCCTTTCGGCGCTGGCCCGGCTGGCCGCGCTGCAGGTCGACTCCCATCTCCTCGCCACGGCCACGAAGGCCGGACTGAACCAGCGGCTCCTCCGAGGCGTCTGCCCGGACTGCGCCGACGTCCGCCCGGAAGACCCGGTCGTGCTTGAGGATCTCCGGCTCGATGGCCTACTCGGGTCCGTTCCTCTCCGGCTCGGAAGGGGCTGCTCGGCCTGCGGGAAGACAGGAACTCGAGGTCAGGTGGCTGTCTTTGAATACGGGGAACGCAGTACGGATGGCGGGCTGAGGGAGGGATTCTCGCCCCTGGTCGCGGACGCGCTGGGCAAGCTTGTCGCAGGCCGGATCAGCCTTTCGGAACTGACCCAGGAGATCCCGTTCACCCAGATCCTTCAGGCTGCGGACCGCCTCAACGTGCGGAAAATCAGCCCTTGATCGGGGTGGGGCGTCCGTCCTTGTCGACGGCGACAAAGACGATCTCGGCTTCGGTCACGGGGACGTGTTGTCCGGGATCGGACCAGCGCTGGGCCTCGACGTCGACTTTGATGGTCACGGACGTAGAGCCCACCTTGAGGGTCCGGGTGTAGAAGGACACGGTGTCGCCGACGTAGACCGGCTCCTTGAACACCACTTCCTTGATCGCCACGGTGACGAAGCGCTTGGCGGCATGTTTCCGCGCCTCCGTGACGCCGGCCAGATCGATGTGGGAGAGGATCACCCCGCCGAAGATGGACCCCTGGGCGTTCGTGTCCCGGGGCAGGAGGATGACGCGGATGGCCGGCTCGCTCATGGGGGAAGCCTACCAAATGGATTTGCTTGTTGTCGAGCGGAGGCACGGGTAGAATCGGAAAAGCGCATGCCCCATGCGTGATGAGGAACAAGGAGTCCATGTCGGGTACGACCACGTCGCGAATCCTGGAAAGCGTCGATGCCCGCTCCCGTCACCTCGTTCAGCGACTTCAGAAAATCCAGGAAATCAGCACCCAGCTGTCGGCCGAGCAGGATCTGACGAAGCTCCTGGGCCTGATCCTCCGGGAGAGCCGGCATCTCACCAACGCCGACGCCGGGACGATCTTCGTCCGGCACGAGGATGTGGAGACCCTCGAGCATTCCACCGGGAAGGACAACATTCACAAGGTGACGCCGTTCCTCATCATCAAGGTGGCCCAGAACGATTCCATCCACTTCCCGTTCAAGGAGATGAAGCTTCCCTTCGACCGGAAGACCATTTCCGGCCACGTCGCGGATTCCGGCGCGGTCGTGAACCTGGACGACGTCTACGACCTCGCGGCCTCCGCTCCCTACACCTACTCGAAAGCCTTCGACCAGAAGTCCGGGTACCGGTGCAAGTCGATGCTGGTGATCCCCATGAAGAGCCGCGAAGGCGACATCATCGGGGTCATCCAGCTGATCAACAAGAAGCGGGACCCCGCCGCCGTGCTGGATTCGGCCGCCGCCGTGGAAAAGTCGGTGGCATCCTTCGACGCCTTCGACGAGGAGTTCGTCTTGGCGCTCGCCTCGCAGGCGGGCATCTGCATCGAGAAGGCGAAGCTGTACGACGACATCGAGAAGATGTTCGAGGGCCTGGTGAATTCCTTCACCCTGGCCCTGGAGCGGCGCAATCGGACGACCTTCGGCCACTGCATGCGCGTGGCGAAGTACGCGGTGGCGATCGCCGAGGCGATCAACACCTCGCCTCCAGAGCTGTTCAACGGGCTCCAGTTCACGACCCTGCAGATCAAGGAGCTGCGCTACGCGGCGCTGCTCCACGACATCGGGAAGATCGCGGTGCCGGAGGCCGTGCTCGACAAGCACAACAAGCTGCTCGACTGCGAGATCTCGACCATCGAGTACCGCTTCCACTACGCCAGGATCCAGGGGAAGGACGCCGCCAAGATCGAGCGCTGGTCGCAGGCGATCCGTCGGATCAACATCCCGCGCGGGATGAGTCCCGAGGACAAGGCGCTCCTGGCGGAGATCGCGGCGGAGCGGTTCATCGACGTGGACGGCGTCGAACGCTCCCTCCTGACGCCCCATGAGCTGGAGAACCTGGCGATCGAGCGCGGCAACCTGACGGTCGGCGAGCGCAAGCAGATCGAGCAGCACATCGTGGACACGTGGGAGATCCTCAAGCGCATTCCCTGGCCGCGCGATTACCGCGCCGTGGCGAACATCGCGGCGTGTCATCACGAGAAGATCAACGGCTCCGGGTACCCCTGGAAGCTGAAAGGGGACGAAGTGCCCCTGGGCGGCCAGATCCTGGCCATCGTCGACATCTTCGAGGCCCTGACCGCGAAAGACCGGCCATACAAGCCGGCGATTCCGATCGACAAGGCGATCCTGATCCTTCAGGACGAGGTCAACAAGGGAGCCCTCAATCCCAAGCTCTGGGCGCTGTTCCTGGACCGGCAGCTCTACAACCTGTTCGCGGACCATTCCGGCTTCGTCCACCGTCCCTCGACGCAGCAGCTCCCCCCATGATCGAAACCCGCCCGCTTGGCCGCTCCGGATCCCGCGTGGGGGTGATCGGGATCTGCCCGGGTCCGGGTCCCCAGCGGGCGGCGATCGCCGCCCGGGCCCGGGACCAGGGCTGCACGCTCATCTGGGAGGGCGCGCCGCCGACGGGGGCAGGGGTGGTCCGCTACAATCTGCTGGACCAGAAGAGGGCCAACGGCGAAATCATGGCCCTGTCCCGCTCCGGGAAGGGCGTGCTGGCGGTGCATGTCCTGGCCGGCGGGGCCCTGGCGGGCCGGGGGGATCATCCCTATGGCCACCGGGTGGAGGCGCTGAAGGTCCTGGTGAGGCCGGGCCGCACGCTCGTCCAGACCGCGATCCAGTTCGTTTTGGCGAACGATTCGGTGAGCGCGGCGATGGTCCGGGTCTCGAGCCTGGAGCATCTGGACGAGGTGATGTCCGCTCCGGACGCGTCTCCCCTGACCGGGCAGGATCTCGAGCAGATTTTCGAGCTTTGGGCGAATCGATTTGAATAGGGCGCTTGCAATCGCGGGGCGGAGCGGTTAAAACGCCCCTCACTGATGCATCGAATCTTCGCGGGAATGGCGTTCTGGGCGGTGGCCTTCATGGCCGGCGAGGGGGTCCTCGGCGTCCTGACGAAGCGGGCACTCCCTGGCCTGATCGGCTGGCACATGGTCTTCGGCGTCTTCGTGGGGGTCTACATCGCCATCCTCCAGGTGATGGTGATGTTCCACTTCATCGGAAGCGGCAAGGAGATCAAGCAGGCGATCGAGGTCGTCGGCGGCGACGCGGATGTCGTCCAGCGCCTGCGGAAGATGAAGATGCAGGTGATGCCGGCGGCGACGTTCGCCCCGCTCCTGGTGGGGGCGGGGGTGATCCTCGGGGGCGGCGCGCACACCAAGGCGCTGGGGGACTGGGCTTGGATCCACTGGGCGCTGTCCGGGGCGGGCCTCCTGCTGAACCTGTACGCGTTCCCGATCGAATATCGCTGCCTGGTCGCGAATCTCGAGCTCCTGAAGGAGGTGGACGACCGGATCCGGCGCGAGATCTCGCCGGGGCTGTACCATGAGTGATTCCGCCGAGGAGTTTTTCCGCCGGGCTTACGAGGCCCAGATGGCGGGCGAGCTCGATGCGGCCATCACCCTGTACCAGAAGTCCATCGCACTGGGCCCGACGGCCGAGGCCCACACCTTTCTCGGCTGGACCTACAGCTTCCTTCGCCGCTACCGCGAGGCGATCGCGGAATGCAAGCGCGCGATCGAGGTCGATCCGGACTTCGGCAATCCCTACAACGACATCGGCGCGTACCTGATCGAGTTGGGCCGCTGGGAGGAGGCGATCCCCTGGTTCGAACAGGCGATCGACGCCGCGCGCTACGAGCCCCGGCACTTTCCGCATTACAACCTGGCCCGGGTCTACATCCAGACGTACGAGTACGGGAAAGCGGTGGAGCACCTCCGGCGGGCGCTGGAACTGGAACCCCGCTACGGGTCGGCCCGGAAGGAATTGCGGCGCCTGCTCTCCCGCATGAACTGAGCCCCGGCCGGTGTCTCTTCCAAGGAACGCGACAGCAGAGGAACCATGAAGACGGCGAAGGTGATCTACGCGGCGAGCGAAACGGACGCGAACCTCTTCTATGCCACGAAATTTCTCGTGGGCGACCCTGTCGCCTACATCGAGGCGGGCAGGCGGAAGATGCTGGTCCTGAACGACCTGGAGATCGGCCGCGGGCGCGACGAGGCGGACGTCGACGAGATCCTGTCCCTCTCCGAACTCACCAAGTCGATCGGCAAGGGATGCACGATGGCCCACGTGATCGAGAAGGTGGTGCGCGCGAACGGGGCGAGCTCCTGCACCGTGCCCGGAAGCTTTCCTCTCGAGCTGGCCGACCAGATCCGCGCGCGGAAGATCAAGGTCGAGTCCCAGGTCGGCCCCTTCTATCCCCAGCGCCTGCTGAAGACCACCCCGGAGATCCGGGCGATCGAGGCCGCCCAGCGGGCGACCGAGGACGCGGTCCATGCCGCTCTCGACGTCCTCCGGAAGTCGAAGATCCGCGGGCACAAGATCTACCACCGGGGTGAAGTGGTCACGAGCGAGCTCCTGAAGCGGATCATCAACGTTTCGCTGATGGAGCGGAACTGCATCGCGAAGAACACCATCGTCGCCTCCGGCGATCAGGGCTGCGATCCTCACAACCGGGGCACGGGGCCGATCAAGCCGGATCAGACCCTGATCCTGGACGTGTTCCCCAGGTCCGGCGACTCGCACTATTTCGCCGACCAGACTCGCACCGTGGTGAAGGGAAAGGCGACGCCCGCGGTGAAGCGCCTGTATGCCGCGGTCCTCGAAGCGCAGGAGGTGGGCATCGCCGCGGTGCGCCACGGCGTGAACGGCCGGACGGTCCATGAGGAGGTCAAGAAGGTCTTCGACCGGCTGGGCTACAAGACCGAGCCCCGGCACGGGAAAATGGTCGGCTTTTTCCACGGGACGGGCCACGGCGTGGGCCTCGACATCCACGAGGCGCCTTCGGTCGGCTCCCGGGACAGCCTGCTCGAGGCCGGCGCGGTCGTGACGGTCGAGCCCGGCCTGTACTATTTCGGGGTCGGCGGGGTGCGGATCGAGGACATGGTGCTCGTGACCCGGACGGGCTGCCGCAACTTGACGAAGTTCCCCAAGGCCCTCGAGGACCTCGAGCTCTAGGCGGCCCGGCCCGGCGGGGGATTGCTTGCCTCCCATCCGGGGTCGTGCTATAACAACCTCACCATGAGCGTCATTAACTGGGCCTCGGGCATGGTCAAGGGCCTGTGGACCGTCGTCGTGGGGATGCGCATCACGATGCGCCACATGCTCCAGCCGACGGTGACGATGCATTACCCCGACGAGAAGTGGGTGATGCCCGCCAATTTCCGGGGCTTCCTCAAGGTCGACATGGACGCCTGCATTGTCTGCGACCTGTGCATGAAGGCCTGCCCGGTCGACTGCATCACGATTGAGTGGGAGCGTCAGGCCGGGAAGAGCGGCAAGGTGGCGACCCGCTTCGAGATCGACTACCAGAAGTGCATGTACTGCGGCCTGTGCTCGGAGCCTTGCCCGACGGCGGCGATCTGGCACACCCACGAGTACGAGAACGCGAGCTACAACCGGGTCGCGCAGGTCGTCGACTGGGTCCATCCCGAGAACCGGGTGACGAATCCGAACGCGAAGCCCAAGCAGGAGAAGCCGGCCGCCAAGCCCGCTCCGAAGCCCGCCGCCGCGGCTCCCGCGGCCGGAGCTCCCGCTCCGGCGCCGGTGGCCGCCCCCGCGGGCGGAGGGTCGGACCTGGACGGAAACGTGGTCGAAAGCGGCGTGGGCGGCAAGGCGTCCAATCCCGACCGCGGCACGGTCGACAAGGTCTGGATCATCCCCGGCTGCATCGTCTGCGACGCCTGCGAGGACGCCTCTCCGGACGTCTTCCACGTCACGGACACGACGAGCGTCATCCGCATGGAGAGCCAGCCCAACTGGACCAAGCTGTCGGAGTCGATCGCCGACGCCGCGGCGGCCTGCCCGGTCAACGTCATCAAGTACGAGATCAAGAAGTAACGCATGCCCTACTACATCAACAACGAGTGCATCGGCTGCACGATCTGCGCGAAGAAGTGCCCCGTGCCGTGCATCTGGGGCGGCAGCGTGCACGAATGGGCGAAGACGAAGGAATTCCACATCATCAACCCGCCCGACTGCATCGAGTGCGGGGTCTGCGCGAGCTACTGTCCCGTCGATTGCATCCAGAACGAGAAGGGCCAGATCGAGCCGAAGATCGAGGCCAAGCAGCGTCCGATCGCCGTCGTCCGCGAGGAGAACTGCACCGGTTGCGAGTGGTGCGTCGACGTCTGCCCCTTCGACTGCATCGAGATGGTGAAGCCGGAGAATCCCTCCGAGTTCTTCGCCGTGGCCCGCGTGGTTCGCCCGAAGGACTGCGTGGGCTGCAAGCTCTGCGAAGAGGTCTGCGTCCAGAAGGACGCCATCGTGATCCTGTACCCCGACGGCAGTTATGCCGACCGGGTCGGCGTGGACTGCAAAACCACGTATCTGGGCCCCGACCGCATGGCCGGCCAGTCCACGCTCAAGCGGCTCTAATCTCCTCGCGGCGTTCGGTTGAAATGATTCCGTCCCCCGCATAGAATCGACATCGATGCCCACCTACGAATATGTCTGCGAAAAGTGCCGGCACCGCTTCGAGGTGCTGGTCCGCTCGAGCAGCCAGAAGATCGCCTGCACCAAGTGCAAGGGGAAGAAGGTCACCAAGCAGTACACGGTGTTCGGGCTCAATCTAGGCGCGGCCCCCGAAAAGGGCATGAGCGGGCCGCTGTGCACCTGCGGCGCCGGCGGCTGCGCCATCTGCAGCGCGAAGGTTTAGGACCCCCATTGAGCGACGACGGGGTCCGCTGGTTCGGCTGGTCCGACGAGGCCTTTCGCAAAGCCCAGACCGAGGACAAGCCGGTCGTCATGGACCTTACCGCTCCCTGGTCCCACGGTTGCCGGGTCATGGACCGCGAGACCTACGGCGACGCCGAGGTCGCGGCCCTGCTCAACCGGGACTACGTGCCGGTGCGGGTCGATTGCGACCGCCGTCCCGACATCAACGACCGCTTCAACCTCGGAGGCTGGCCCACCACCGCCTTCCTGACGCCCACCGGGGAACTCCTGGGCGGAGCGACCTACGTCGCCCGGGACCAGATGAAGCAGCTCCTGGTCCAGCTCAAGCACGGCTATGCGGCCAACAAGGGGCGCATCGCCGAGGAAATCGCCCGCCGCGACGAGAAGATCCGCGAGGCCCTGGAACCGAACACCACCGGCGTCGCGCAGCTGACGATGGAGGTGTTCCGGAAGTCGCTCCGCGGCATCGTCTCGACCCACGACTCCATGTACGGCGGGTTCGGCAAGGCGCCGAAATTTCCCCTGGTCCCGTCGCTCCGCGTGGTGCTGCAGGCGTACTACGAGACCCAGGGTCCCGACTTCGGGCAGGTCCTGACCAAGACGCTCGACGCCATGGCCAACCGGGGGATGTACGACCACGAGCAGGGCGGCTTCTTCCACTACAGCACCAATGATACCTGGACGCTGCCCCGCTTCGAAAAGATGGGAGAGGACAACGCCGGCCTCATCCGGCTCTATCTCGACGCCTCGGAAGTGATGGGGCAGGACGCCTACCTGAAGAAGGCGCTGCATGCCCTCGAGTGGGTGAAACGCCGGCTCCTGGACGCCGGCCGCGGCGTGTTTTTCGGCAGCCAGGCGGGGGACGACGACTACTATTCCGCCTTCCCCAAGGAGCGCGAAAAGCGGGAGCCGCCGGAAGTGGACCGGACGATCTTCATTCCGGTGAACGCCGCGATGGCGGGCGCCTTCCTTCGGGCGGCCGAGGTCACGGGCGACGGGACGCTCGCGGCCACGGCGCTCCAGGGGCTGGACTGGATCCTGAAGGAATGCGTCCAGGACGGGGCCGTGGCGCACTATCACGACGGCCGGCCGGAGCTCTTCATCCTGGCTCGGGATCCCATCGCGCTGTCGTCGGCGCTCCTGGACGCGTGGGAGCACTCGGGCCAGCGGCGCTATCTCGACGCGGCGGAGACGATGTCCGAGGAGGTCCTGCGGCGGTTCTGGTCGGAGGCGGAGAGGGGCATCGTCGACCGCGCGGTGGACGCGATCGACCGGGGAGATCTCTGCCGCCTGCGGAAGAACATCGGCGAAAACGCCGCCGCGGCGGAGAACTTCGCGCGGCTCTGGCGGATCACCGGCGCGGAGAGGCACAAGCGGTGTGCCGAGAAGATCCTGCTCTCCTACCCCGACTTCGAGGACGGCTTCGGGCATCCCACGGCGGAGTACGCGCTCGCGTCGGACTGGCTGGTTCGGGCGCCGGAAGAGGCGACGGCGGATCCCGGCGGGCTCCGGGCCTACCGGATGCGCCGGGTGGTCCGCCGGTGACCTGGTTCCCGGTGTTCCTCCTTCTCTACGCCCTGGGCACGGGCGCGACGTTGCTTGCGGTCCCGTACCGCCAGATCGGGAAGTACTACTTCAGCTTCCATTCGACGGTGCTCCTGATCCTGGTCGCGACGGCGATTCTGGTGGGCCGGCCGTGGATCGGGCTCGGGCAGGGAACGGCTTACATGCGGGTGGTGGCCGGCCTGTCGATGCTCTACGCGGCGCTGGTGCTCGTCCAGAACGTCGTGGTGCGGGCTGCGGAAGCGGACCTGCGCCCCGACGCGCTGATCCTTCCGGTGTCGGCCGGAGCGGTGTTCATCATCATGGCCGCGTTCGGCTGGACCGCCTACGGGACGGGGACGGCGCTGCTCTTAACCCTTCACCTCCTCAGCGCCGCGATGGTGCTGGGGACCTCCCTGATCGCGATGTCGACGGGCCACTGGTACCTGGCAAACGCCCAGCTCTCGTTCGACATCCTGGTCCGCCTCTGCCGGATGTTCGTGGTGGCGATCGGGATCAAGTCGGTGATCGTGGCGATCTACGCGATCAGCCGGTTCGAGGACTACTGGCGTCTGGAAGATTTCTACAAGCTGGTCATGGGCGTCCGGATCGCGGCGGGAATCTTCCTGGCGGTGGTCCTGGCCCTGATGAGCCTGTCCTGTGCGAAGCGTCACGCCAACCAATCGGCGACGGGGATTCTGTATGTGGCCGTGGTCTTCGTCCTGATCGGGGAGACGATCTCGCTCTACCTCACGCTGGGGATGCAGCGGCCGATCTAGAAGAGTTCCCGGACCACGTCTCCGGCGTCGAGAACCCGCACCGGTCGGGCGCCCGGGGTCATGTATTTCTTGTCGATGTCGACCCCGAACGCGTGATACAGCGTCGCGTAAAGGTCGCCGACGCTGACGGGCCGGTCCTCGATGTCCGTACCCAGATCGTTCGTCCGGCCGACCACGCGGCCTCCGGCGACACCGCCGCCCGCCAGGCAGGCGCACCAGTTGCGCGACCAATGGTCGCGACCCTGGCCGACGTTGATCCTCGGCGTGCGGCCGAACTCGGTCATGAGCAGCACCATCGTGTCCTGGAGCAGGCCGGTCCTGGAGAGGTCCTCCAGGAGCGCGGCGTAGGGAGTATCGATGTCCGTCATCAGCCGCTGGTGGCCGCCGAAGTTGTCGGAGTGGGTGTCCCAGCTGCCGTACTGGAGTTCCACGAAGCGGACCCCCGACTGCACCAGGCGCCGAGCCAGGAGGGCGGCGCGCCCGAGCGGCGTTTCGCCGTACAGCTTCTTGATCGGCTCCGGCTCCTTCGTCAGATCGAAGGCCTTCAGGTCCGCCGAGGCGAGGATCCTCCGAGCCCGCTCATAGGTCTTCTCCCGCGCGTCCACCCGGGAGTCCTGGTGCTTCCGGTTCCAGTCCTCCTCGAAGCTCTTGAGGAGTTGCCAGCGGCGGTCCAGCGTTCCCTTCGAAAAGTACTCCGTCGACGCGACGAGGTCCGCCGAAGGGTTCTCCAGCCGGTCGATGATCGCGGGCCCGCGGTCCGCGGCGAGATAGGCCGCGCCCGCCGGGGGATCGCCGCCCAGGACGATGCAGCCGGGAAGGTCCGTCTTGCCCGGCCCCAGTTCCTCCAGGATCACGCTGCCCACGTGCGGGTGCTGCAGGTCCGGGTTCTCCCGGTAGCCCGTGTGCAGGAAATACGTGGCCGTGTCGTGGTTCGGATCCTTCGAGTTCAGCGTCCGGATGATCGACACCTTGTCCATGTGCCGCGCCGACTTCGGCAGGTGCTCGGAGATCTGGATGGCCTTCGAGGCCGTCGGGATGGCCTTGAAGGGACCGCCGAACTCCGTCCCCGGCTTGGGATCCCAGGTGTCGATCTGGCTCTGAGCGCCCTGCATCCAGAACAGGATGCAGGCCTTCGCTTTGGCCCCCTTGGACTGCTGGCCCAGGACCAGGGGCAGGCCGAACTTCGACCCGATCCCCGCCGCGACGGACGCGCCCAGGGCGAGCCGGACGAATTCGCGCCGCGAGCACTGGGGGCAGGGGTTCATCGATCACCCGACAAAGACGAACTCGGTCGAATTGAAGAGCATCCAGAAGACGTCGGCATAGCCGTCGACATAGGCATGCGCCGGATTGCCGGCCGTCCGGACATGGTCCACGAGGCGCGTCTTCTCGGCCTTGGTCGGAAGCCGGGAGACCATGAGCAGGAACAGCTCGTCCAGGCGGCGCTCCGGGTCGGCCGTCAGCTTCGTCACCTTCTGCACGAGGCTGAACTGGGAGACCATGAGCAGCTGGATGTCCCGGTTGTTCATGAGCTTGATCGCCAGGCGGTCGGTGCCGCTGGAGAGGACTTCCTCCGGATCGCGGCCTTTGGGGAAGAGCAGCTCCTTCGCCTGCATCGTCCGGACCATCCAGAACACCTCGGGGTCCTTGAAGAACGCCATCTTCTCCGGATTCTTCTCGTACTGGGCGCGGAAATAGGGCTCCCACTGGAAGGCGTGGTTCCAGACCCGCATGAACTGGGTCGTGTTCATCATCTTGAGCGGGCCGATCGCGTATCCCTCGCGGAGGGCTTCGGGCCCCTCGCTGGACAGTTGGTAGGCCCGCAGGCTGACCATGGTTCGGGCCAGGCTGCGCAGGCTCCCCTTGCCCGCGCGGAAGGACCGGGTCAGGAGATCGAGCAGGTCCGGCTGACCTTTGGAGTGCTTCGCCGGCAAGAGGGAACGGCCGAAATAAAGCCTCCAGTAGCGGTCGACGAGCGCGCGCGCGACCGCGTCGTTCTCCATCGTCAGAAAGAGGCGGGCGATCCCCGCGCCGCGCGGCTCGTTGTCCTCCAGCCCCCGGCCGTCGAGAAACTTCGGTTCGACGAAGAGCTCGCCCAGGTCGTCGCGGAGGGGGTCGGGTTTGTGGACCGGAACCTCGTCCACCCGGCCGTTTCCGCTGCGGAGCGGGCGGAAGAACGCCGCGTACGCCCAGAACTCCTCCTGGGTCGTCGCGTCGAAGGGATGGTCGTGACACTGGGCGCAGCGAAGATCCCGACCGAGGAAGAGCCTCGCGGTGGCGCGCGCCAGGCCCGCCGGCGGCTCCCCCGGGACCAGGTGCTTGGCGAGATAGTTGGCGGGGGGATTGTCCGACAGCTTCCCGCTTGCCGACAGGAAGGCGTTCACGAACTCGTCGTAGGGGAGATCCTCGGTCCAGGCCTTCTTGAGCCAGAGGCAGAGGCCGCCCAGATCGAGGCGCCTCAGGTCGCGGAATTCGATGTCGTGCCCCATCAGCCACTGGACCCACAGGTGGGCGAAGTATTCCGCGGCCTCGGGGCTGGCCAGCAGGTCGTCGATCTTCTTCGCGCGCTTCTCCCGTTTCGACGACTTGAGGAAGGATCGGACTTCGTCCGGGGCGGGGACCATGCCGACCAGGTCCAGGCTGACCCGGCGGAGGAACGTGGCGTCGTCGCAGGTCGGGGAGGGCTTGAGGTCGCGCTTCCTCCACTGGGCCTCGAACCAGGCCTCCAGGTCCGGTTCGTGCGAGGGCTGGGTCTGGAGCGGCAGCGCCGCGGCCGACGGCAGAAGGAAGGTCAAGACGACGGCCAGCGCGCTCACCCTAGTCATTATGACGCGGCCGGCGCGCAATTTCCTGCCGCCCGACCGCCTCCGGGGGGGGAATTCGGCCGTCGTCCCGGGAGTTCAGGAGGAGCCATGGCGTTTCATCCCGGCGAGCTCGACCTCCAGCGTCGGGCCGGCGTCCAGTCGATGGCCGAGAAGGTCGGCCGCATCATCCTCGGTTCCATGA
>Ga0070731_10002388_pt1 | contig 18000 bp, 19 predicted proteins | sample Coa_R1_2_FD_66448 | JGI IMG/M metagenome (GOLD analysis project Ga0070731, IMG submission 66448) | Surface soil microbial communities from Centralia Pennsylvania, which are recovering from an underground coalmine fire - Coalmine... | ecosystem: Environmental > Terrestrial > Soil > Unclassified ...
GATTAAAACAAAGCCGATCATTCGCACCTCCGCGTATACATTTATTTTCAAAGCGCGAATTGTTTCACCCTAACTCATTCATTGATCACTCTTAAAACAATCTTGCCCCGCACATGCCCTTCCTTGCTGAGTTCCTGCGCTTCCGCGGCTTGATCCAACTGGAATACTTTTGAGACAACGGGTTTTATTTTACCCGAGTCAATAAGATTCGCAATTTCATCTAACTCGGAAGGAAGCGATTGGGTCATATAGCCCTCCTGTCGAATATTCTTGTCTTTGGCTTCCCTTTCGTTTTCGGGTTTCACTGTGGTGATCAGCCTTCCACCTTTTTTTAAAACCTGAATGGACCGGGCCTGGGTTTGAGCTCCAACAGTGTCAAAGACAAGGTCAATATCGTGCAATTTTTCTTCGAAATTTTCCTTCTTATAGTCAAGAACTTCATCTGCACCCAGTTTTTTGAGAAAATCGACATTTCTCTCTGACGATGTTGCAATAACATAAGCTCCTTTCCATTTCGCAAACTGGACTGCAAAACTGCCGACTCCTCCGGATGCACCAAGAATGAGTACTTTTTCTCCGGCTCGCAATTTTCCGTGATCAAATAGTCCTTGCCAAGCCGTTAAACCCGCAAGCGGAACGCCAGCGGCATTGACGTGATCGATTGACCGGGGCTTGCGACCGACCTGGTCGGCTTTCACGGCAACATATTCGGCGTAAGTTCCATTTTTGCTAATATCCGGCCTGCTGTACACTTCATCTCCTTTTTTGAAATTCTCCACCCCGGGGCCGGTCTCTTCGACCACGCCGGACACATCCCATCCAGGAATTAATGGAAACCTGGTTGTGGCTGGCTCCTTGCGGACTCCTTCCCTAATTTTCCAATCAACCGGGTTAACACCCGTTGCATAAACTTTTATTAGTATCTCATCGGGGGCCGGTGTCGGACGAGGTGCTTCTTCATACTTTAGAACCTCAGGGCCGCCGAATTCATGAATTTGAATTGCTTTCATGCTCATACGTTTTATCGCGGTTAATAAAAGACTCCGGGCATGCGGAGCGACCGCTCGCCGGAGTCATGTTATGTTCAAATAAAAATCAGACGACGACCTCATTTTTTCTGGTTATTCCTTTGCAGTTTTCTTTTACTCTTGTTTTTCGCTGCAAGTTGCGTTTGAATATCTTCGTCGTAAGGCCTCGAAATACTATGCTTTGCGTCAGGGCTTCCCAATCCTGAGGCCGGGCCCCCCTTTGCTCCAAGATCTCTTTGCAGGTCATTTCCGATTTTACCATAATTGTTATTGTCTGTTTTAGTATCTGGCATATGTCTAATTTTTGCTTAAGAAAATATCTATCGGGCGCGGACGCCTGCCTGGACTTCTTCGATCATTTTTTTGTTAAATGCGGCGAGGTCTTTGGGACTCCTGCTGGTCACTAGACCATGATCGGTTACCACCTCCCCGTCAGTCCAGGAAGGCCCCGCACTGGTAAGTTCAGTTTTTAAAGATGGATAAGAAGTCGATTTTTTGCCTTTTACCATACCTGTTTCAATCAGTAGCTGTGGCCCATGGCAAATTGCTGCGACCGGCTTCCCTGCTTTCATGAATCCTTCAGCAAATTCGACACAAGTTTCATTTGTTCTCATCTGGTCCGGATTTATTACCCCAACTGGTATCATCAATGCATCGTAGTCGCCAGGGTTTGCCTCTTCCACCATAACGTCAACCGGCAATTCGATTGACCAGTGGTCATGGTTGCAGGCTTTGACCTTTTCTTTTTGCGGCGAAACGATAACGACCTTCGCGCCCGCATCTTCCAGTGCTTTTTTCTGGCTTGTTAATTCGACTTCTTCAAAGCCAGTCTCTGTCAGGATCGCTATTTTTTTTCCGGTTAGCGCCGCCATAAAGTTGTTTTTGTTTTTGGCTAGTAATTCCTGACATCCGCCCCAAAAAAGATGCCTGTCGCAACCGCCTTACAGGCGACATCTTCGAGATGGAAATTGATTGAATATGAGCAAATAGATTCCCACCAACTCTCCCGGGGATTATTTGACACGGACAAATCGCCATAATGAATTCTCCGGAGGTCTCAATTTCCTAATGGCGGTTTGTTACTCGTCCTTTGACTCGCATAACTGATAAAATTTTCCAGCGTGTCGACGGGCCCAGAACTTGATGCAGATCGTTAACTTCACCAAAAACTCAGGATGACCAAAATCATTTGCCTTCTTCTAACGATTGCTTTTTCTTCATGCGTCATACACACCTACGGAGGGTACGGATATTGGCAGCCGCCAGTTTATGTTGGACCCAGCATCGGATTAGGAACCATCATCGCCGTGGTTGTTTCTTGGACGCGCAATAAGTCGATACTGCTTGCAATTATTCACGGCATTTTAGGCTGGTTGTATGTTATATATGCCATAATTGTCCCAAAAAGGTGAGCGCACATACCTGAGCATGCATAAGATCAAATAATCTTTCTTGTTATTGTTTGGTCTTCGTGTAAAGGCCAACAAGTTCCCCTTGCGCGAGGATGTGTCCTCGCATGGCATTATCCAGGTCTGATCTAGTGGACCCTGCTGGAATTGATAGCATCGTATCCAAGGCATACACCATAAAGTGATAATGATGAACTCCCGATGGAGGGCAGGGACCGGTATAGCCGGGCTTTCCTCGCACGTTCTCGCCCATCACCCCGTCCATCACCTTTTCAGGAATGATAGGAGACGGCTGAATATTCCATTGCGCCCAGTGCACCACGCCTCCGTTCGGCGCATCAGGATCGAACACAGTGACAGCTAAAGATTTTGCTGACTGCGGAATGCCGTCAACTTTTAACTCCGGGCTGATATTGTCGCCTTCGCACGTGTATCGGGAAGGCATAAAATCATTGTTTTTAAAAGAAGGGCTTGTAACCTGCAAGGCAGCCATTACAATGGCGCCAATAATTGGAGAATTCATGTGAGGTATTTTACTGTTGGGAAACCAAAAACATACCAAATGAACGTCAGAATCGAATTCCGGATTACGTGGTATTAAATGCGCGGCGGTAATTTTTCCCCAGGTGCCAAACAAATGGTGAACTTCAAACAGATCAAATCTGGTCAGCGATTCTAAGTTCCGGATCGCTAACGTCGCGATTGCTTAGCAACCGGTGTTCCGGCAGGATAATTTCTTCTTTTTTTTCGGTATTTATGTACGTAAAGGCAATCCGGTAAAGCCCGCCTTCGTCGAAGCTGATAACATGACCTGTTCCTGCAGGCCTATTTTCTGTGTCCAAAACTATAACAGACTCTCCGGCTTCAAATTTCATAAAGTAAAAATTTTTGGATAGATTGTTAGACGCAAATCTACTGATTTTGCATCCAACCGATGGCTTCCCTTGAAAATTATATTTATTTAACCTTTGGCTGGATCGCCTATTGTGCGATTCATAGCCTGCTTGCGACCAACCGGCTGAAAACCCGGATATCGGACCGGGCCCCCGGATTGTATCGATATTATCGCCTGGTTTATTCAGCAATCGCATTTATTACCCTGATCCTGATTCTTTGGTACCAATTACGAATGAAAGAACATAGCATCATCGGACCTGCTACATTCCTGGTATTCGCCGGTTACGTCCTGATTGCGGGAGGACTATCTTTGATGGCCATTTCTGCTAAAAAGTATTTCCTGAGAATGACCGGGTTTGACCTCCTTTTCAAAAAGCAACCCAACGACGATCTTTTGGAAATTGGCATTCATAAAAAAGTACGGCACCCTCTTTATCTGGGAACTTTGTTGTTTATTTACGGGCTGTTGGCGCTGTTTTTTTTCCCGAGCAATCTTTTAGCATGCCTCGTAATCACAGTTTACATAATCATCGGTATCAAACTGGAAGAGAAAAAACTTGTGACGCGCTTTGGGAAGGCCTACCTCGATTACAAGGCCCGCGTGCCAATCCTTCCCCGACTGCGGTCCGGAAAAAAGAAATTGGGAACTTCCCGTGCATAAATTATGCAGATCTGAGGCTATCACCTGCGATTTGTTGATAACCCGATGATGGTAATATTTAGATATATTTCTTCATGTATCGTTGCCCCGTTTTGAACCGAACGGGGTTTGCAATTTCAAGCCTGGGAATCATAGATTTCTCTTTATGTTCAATGCCTGGCAGAGGGCTCTCTAATTCTTCGCGGGCCCTTGCGATGATGAATATAAGTCCGAATCAGGCTGTGATCAGGACAGCTTCCTCCTTGATTACCTTGATCTGGCGCACCGGAGCAGCCTCAATAGGATGCAGGTTTCTATTTATACGGGTGCTTGCAGGAATTGTCCTACTCGAAGAGAAGCGAAGCACTGAAACCAGGGTAGTCCATGAAGCGGCAAGAAAAAACATGCCGGCGACAAAACCGATTTTAACAAAAAAAACAGTGATGAGGGCAAAACTGACCACAACGGCGGCCAGCAGAATGAAAAAGCAGCGAGATTTCTTCATAACCGATTTAATTCAGATGATTGTTTCAATTGATTGGGCGGTGGCTAAATCTAGGCTTGCGGACTTTTTACAAAAATTACAGCACTGGCGTTAATGACTAAACCCGGTAGCGAGTCGCTGTTCGTAACCTTTCCGAGAAAACTGCGACAAGCATTGCGACGATTAATATAACGGTCCCGTCTGCCATGTTTTTGTTTAACTATTAGTTACCAGATCAAAAAACCTGCCCATGTTATCATCCAATAAAAAGAGCGATTACAAGAGAAAAAAGTTTCCAATTTCAAAAAATGTTGGGGAATTTTGGGAAAAGAATGCAACAGTGCGCGGCGCGTCAGGTAACTCAAAAAAGAGCCCTTAAAAATTTTGTACGGCAAGGATTCCCAAGATGGGAAAAAGTGATTCGATCACGTATCAATGTGATTATTCCTTCCTAATACTGTCGACGGGATTTGCCATCGATGCATGGAGAGTCTGATATGATACCGTTATGATGGTGATAAGTAACATAAAAAATCCCGCAAGTATATATAGCCAGAAGGGAACACTGACTCTATACGCATAGTTCAGGAGCCATTGATGCGTGATTAACCAAGATAAAGGTGCGCCGATCAGAAATGCCATGCAAACCAATTTCAGGAAATCGAAGGAAAGCAGTGCAACGATTGATTCTACACTACCCCCCAAAATCTTCCTGATTCCTATCTCCCTGGTTTTTTGACTGCAGACAAGTGAAGTCAAACTGAAAAGCCCGAAGCATGACAACAGGATGGCCGCCAGGGAAAAAAATTCAATGATACTACTGAGATTTTCCTGATCGCTATAGAGGGAATCAATTTGACGATCTAAAAAACCATATTCAAATATGCGCTCAGGAAAAAAAGCCGACCATTGACGACGAATATATTCTATTGTTTCAGGAATATGATCGGCCTGAACGCTAACGGCGAATTGTATAAACCGGGCGACATTTACGTCAAGAATTAATGGTTGTATGGGTTGATCGAGCGTATTGAAATTAAAATCCTTGACCACGCCGATCACCTTTCCCCTCTTGCCCTCTTTGGAGTCCCCCCGAACGATTGATTTGTTGATAGCCCCCTCCGGGCTCCCCCAACCCAGCTTCCTCACTGCAGATTCGTTCAAAATAAAGGCGCTTAAATGATCAGTGCCAGTATTCTTCGAGAACTCCCGGCCGGCCACTAACTGGATTTTCAGCGTTGAAATGAAATTATAGTCGACGGAAATCCACGGGAAAAAAATGTTGTCTTTATCCTGGAATCCTTCCGGAATCACAAGGCCCCGGACAATTCCCTGACCAGGCAGCGCGGATGTCGCTGTGACGCCGATGATTTTTGATCTTTTTAATAGCTCATTGCTGAATGAATTCATGCGCTGTCGCAAGGCAGCATCCACAGCATAACCTATGCTGGAGGCACCTGTTCCAAAGAGCGGCACCACCACAATCTGTTTTTTTTGAAACCCCAGCGGTTTGTTCCTTAACCATTGCAATTGTTGGTTAATAACGATTGCGCAGATGACCAGGACGATCGAAATCGTGAATTGGAAAACCACTAGGGATTTGCGAAGCAAATTGCCCTTCGAATCAGGGCCTGATCTCCCCTGCAAAGACGTCGATGGTTCAAAGCGGGAAATAAAGAAAGCGGGGTATAGTGCAGAAATGACCGAACAGATTATAAAGAGTGAAAAAAATAATAGGCAATTAGTTAAACTCATCCATCCCGTCAATGTGATTTGTTTGCCTGTCAAATGGTTAAGGAATCCAATTCCGAATTCCACAAGAACAAATGACAAAACGAGTGCGGGCGAAGCCGTCAAAATGCTCTCTGACAGGAATTGCACAACAATCGTTTTCCTGCTGGCTCCAAGCACCTTGCGCATCACCACTTCCTTTTCCCGCGTGCTTCCCCTCGCAGTCGCCAAGTTTATATAATTGACCATAGCAATTCCAAGGATCAGAATGGAGATTGCGCCGAAAATGTATATGTAGAAAACGCTTTTCAAGCTTGGGTTGCCGCTGACTGATGCACTGTACAAATGGATATCGCTCAGCGGGCACACAGAAAGAACATGCAGTTTTTTGCTTCGCTCATCGCCGTATTTCTGCAGAACTGCATTTAGACCCCGATTAAGCACGTCCTTTTGAGAGCCCTCTTTGGCAAGAAAAAAGGTGAATGCAGGATTATAATTCCAATCTGTCCTGAGGTAATTGCCAATAAATCTGCTTTCGACTGAATACAAGGTTTCCAATGAGATCAAAAAATCAAATTGCAGATCGGAGTTCACGGGGACTTGCTTAACGATGGCGGTGACCTTGAGCGGAATGCTATTTTCATAAAGCAGCGTTCTTCCAAGCGGGTCCTGCATGCCGAAATATTTTTTTGCCATCATGCTCGTGATAACAACAGAATTCGGCGAGGCCAGGGCCTCATTGATATCGCCCTGCTCGGGCGTAATGGTGAAAATGTGAAAAAAGCCGGTATCCGTAAAAAATACATTCTGCTCTTGAAATTTTTTTTCAGTGCTTGAAAACTCCATGCTGCCAGCGCGGTTGTAAACTCGGGCCATGAAGCGCACTTGCGGCATATCCGTTTCAATGACCTGTCCCAGCGCCAAGGGAGTCGTCGCATTTGTTGCCCGTTGACCGTTGTTTATGCTAGTCCAGTCTATTCGAAATATATTATCGTAATTGCGATGAAAACGATCAAAACTCAATTCGTCTCTCACATATAGTAGTATCAAAAGGGAGCAGGCCAACCCCGCAGCCAAACCAAGAATATTAAGGAACCCGGAGACCTTGTCCTTTGCCAAATGGCGATAGGCGGAACGAATAGCTAGGCCATGCATAAGTTTGTTGCAATGGGTGAATGGATGAAATGGTAGATGGTCCGATTATGCCGAACTAAATTTAAACCTATATCAGCTTGTTGTAACCGATTTAGGATGAACCGTTCTGTCGTCTTGTGGATGGCAGATACCGCCCAAAATTAATTTACCCCGACCTGGGTCAGCGTAGCAAAGTGAGAGCAGCCAGAAGCAGTTTTGAGGAATCCTTTTGACAAGGAACTAAAAAAGCCCCTCGGGGAGGAGCCTTTAATTTTTTGTACGGTACTAGAGCAACTTTTGGCTTTTGATAGGTACAATTTTTAGTTTTTTCTTAGGATGTGCTTATTGGACTTGGATTTTGGTTATCACACTGGGCAGTAAATTCGTTTTCCGGTTTTAGGATTTAGATTTTTTGGCTTTCCTAGGATCTGATTCTGGATTGGTTTTTTTGGAATTGGATCGAAAACTAATTTAACTATCAGCGTTATGGATGCAAACATATAAAGCAGATTCCATTTGTGAAATAGCAGTTTTGACCAATCTCAGGGCTTCGGCATTTACCACTAAAATCGTATAATTACGAGGCCTTCAAATGTAAAAATGCGACTTAACCGGTCAAGGGCACTTTTGTAAGGCCGGCTTGGTTCGTACGTTCGCGATCGTGTCTCTTCTTTTCATCTCCCCCGTTGTAACGCCATCACCGAAAGAGTAATGCAAATGGTCGACGAATTTGATAGTGTGCAAGCGCAGTAAGCTTATTAATCCAAACACTAATGGCCAAGGCTCCTCAATCTTTCTTTATTGAGGATCCTGTTTGCTTACCTGTGACGGAGATGATTCTCGCGTTCGTAAATTCCTTGAAAACGCGAAAAAGTGATTCGTAGATGGTGCCAGCATAAGAGGCAATATCCTAATGGCCTTAATGCCGAGCAGGAGTTCGAAGACGAGATCCAGAACTTTTACTCCAAACACGTTTCCACCTATTCTCGCTGGCAAGCGCTTCAAAAACTCAAAAAAAAAGCAGCAGGTGAACTGCTGCAGAGTCAATTTAGCTGTGTGGGAATATTTCCCGCCGAATTCTATTTTACGTGATTGTTGACGATCTTAGCCAATTCGAACATGGAGACCTGCGGTTTGCCGAACACCGGTTTCAATTTGGCGTCAGCATTGATCATCCTCCTGTTCTTTGAATCCTGCAATCCGTTCTTTTTGATATGGACCCAAATGGATTTAATGATTTGTGTCCTCGGCATCGGCTTTGAACCGATCACCTCAGCAAGAGCCGCACTAGGCGTCACTGGTTTCATGAAAGCTTCATTGGGCTTTCTTTTTGTTTTCTTAGGGGCCGCTTTTTTCGGAGCTTTTTTCGCAACTTTTTTAACAGCTTTTTTTGCCGGCGCTTTTTTTGCAGCCTTCTTGGCCGCTTTTTTTGCAGATTTTGCCATTTGCTTTGAATTTAATAGTTAGTAAAATTACAACCAACGGTTATCAATAACCGCAGTGGAACTTGCTCTTTTTTACCGTCATAAAGCCGGTTTTCAGAGTGCATTCGTGTCGTAAGTTAGACAATTGTACAAAATCAAAAAAACTGAATCAGGTTATTTTCCCTAGGAAAACACGCATTTATCCTTTGCTTTGATGGCTTTCTGGTTGCTGACAGTCGCCGGCGCTTTGCTAGAACGGCCGGTTCTGACGAAGAATTCCTGCTAATTATTGTCGACTTTTCAACCGAATGAATATTGGTAAAACCCAGTTTTTTGCAAGGTTACCGCCCTGCTGAAACCGAATTTTTCGGAGCTGATTACAAAAGATTATGCCCTGGTGCCTGGGCAATCGTATTCAAATGATGTCAACAAAAAATTTTGTGTTAAAACTATTAAAATCAAATAGTTAATCAATTTTACCTGCAATCCTACGATGCAAAATTTGGACCATGTGTCTACATTTTACTCTGCCCCATTAAGGTGATCTACCTGAAAAGATTTAGACCCCAAGACCACTGGAATTTAAAGTGGTCCGCTATCAGGTGCACACCAGGCTGACATCTCCACTGGTGAAAGTCGTATTGGTCCAAAGATCACCTCTGAGAACAGATGGTGCGGTTTCTGCCGGCGACAAAGTCTGCTAACCCAATAACAGCGGGATTAGCATTCCGAAGAGGCAATGAGATCAATTAATCGCTGCTTCTTTTCAGGCCACTCCTCGTCAATGATGCTGAAATAAACTGTTCCTGTCAAGGTACCGTCGTTGCGAAAGCCGCTCTTCCGCAGCTCGCCTTCGCGAACACCACCGATTTTTGTTACTGCTTTTTGGGAACGGATGTTCTGGCTTGCGACTCTGAACTGCACCCGCATAAATCCGAGTCTTTCAAATACAAATTGTAGTAAAAGTAACTTGCATTCCCTGTTATATACCTTTCCGTGGAATTCGGGAAGATACCAGGTATGTCCTATCTCCAATCCCTTTGCCGGAGGATTGACGCTATGCATTCTACTCATTCCAATGATCCGATCATTTTTGGAATTATGAATAGTAAATGATTGACCCGACTGATTCGACAGTTCCATGGCTGTTTTAAAATAGTCATCAAATTGATGGTCGTAATTCTCATTCACAGTCAGCGTACGGTTGAACTCCCAAATGCGCGAATCTCTCGCGAGCCTCCTGACCTCTTCATAATCTTGCCACGCTAGCGGTAACAGGTACGCGAATTCTCCTGCGAGATCGCCATTGATGTCCCGAGCTGGAAATACCTCCGGCAGTAAGAATGAGTGAATGTTGGTCATTATATATTGTGTTAAAAATAAAGATGACATTTCTGAAATGCTGAAGTGGGATAAAATTAATTTCAATTAAAACCACTAAAATCGGGGAATAAGCGGGTCTCATCGCTGGCCTGCTTTCGAAAATTCATAACTTTAAGCCCACTTCACCGAACCATAAATTCCAACGTCTAGGATGAGAGGATTCATCTTATTTACGAACATCTTTGGATTGCCCATGTACTTTACCGGCACGGCCCGGAGCGGCTTTAGTTTATCTAACGACAAATCCAAAGCTGAGATTCTTGACACCAGCAGCAATGCAAAAATTAAGGCCGCGCTCCTTGAGAAGGTTTCGGGGTACAAGATCAAGGTGCAATCCGTGAAAACAACCAAAAAAAATCCAGTTCTTAAAGCTTACGATACATGATGTAAGCATTGGTCAATCCATTTGAGCGATGGTTAAACGCTTCTGGAATCTCGCCAACAATGTTGAATCCCAGTTTTTGCCATAGCTTAACGGCCTGTGTATTGCTTTTTACCACAATATTGAATTGCATCGCCTTGTATCCAAGCCGCCTTGCTTCGACGAGCGAATATTCGCCCATGGCCGTTCCTATCCCCTTCCCACTATGCTTTTTTGCGACGACATATGAACCGTTAGCGATGTGCGATCCACCGCCGGGCTGATTATTCTTGAGAATGAAGCTTCCAACGATTTCACTTCCTTCGGTGGCTACATAAATGTATTTGTCACTGCCAAACCAATATTCAAGCATTTCGTGTTTGGGGGTGTCGGGATCGAATACGAATGCTTCACCTGTCGCAATGACCTCTAGGAGGATTTTCCAGACCGCATCGCGATCAGCCGGTGTTGCTGCTCGAACGAAAAAATCCGACCGAAAGATTTGCTTGCTTAAATTCATGGATTTTGATACGCTGATAACCGAAGGACCAGCAATTGATTCACTGCTCGGCGTATTGAACTGATTTGGAACGGAAACCCGAGGTCATATTCCTGATCTCATCAAGAAAACTTTGCTTTTCGCTTCTGATAACAATCAACTGCTTTTCTCCAATCCGTTTCTTTAGCATTGGCTCCGCTTGGACCAGGTCATGCCATTTGCCAATCTTGTCCTGAAGGTCGTCGATATACTTTATCCGGATATTCAATTTTCTTTGAAGCGGCTCGGGCAACATATTATGCAGGTAAAAAAGGTTCTTAAGTTTTTTCCGTGATTCGTGAATGGCTTCGATGTCATTTCTTACTATCAGCCTGGGAATCTTGGCCAGTTCTTTGCCGAAATGGTTCTTCAGCATCTTCATGTGTACTCCCCCGATCTGCCTGGTAAACTTCTTTTTTGTCTTTGCAAAACACGGCTTGTATTCCAAAATGTGCCGGGCAAGCTTGCGGTACTCCGCTTCAAATTCCGATTTTCTTTTCTGGCTTGTCCTGGTCGAAAGTTTAAAATGATCTAGCTCAATTGCATTGGCATTGCCAATGTCTCGAACGCCACCCGTTGCCTTGAAGGCCTTTTTTACCGGCCTGATGAAGTTCTTCTTTTTGAAGTCTTTTAACAGCGACTGAAGCGCCTTCATTTTTTTGATGGCGATCCTAAACCGGTGAATGCTTTCTTCGTCAGTGGAATGGGCGATAGCCTTCAGTTGGTCTATTGCCTCCCTTTCAAGTTTCCTGATATATTTTTTTTGATGCTTTGCCGTAAGCATAAATGGTGATTGCGTCTACAAGCACAAATGTCAAATTTTATGCCTGATACCCCGTAATTTGAGCGGGATTTTTGGTCAAATAACACATTAAGCAGTGCCGGGGAAGTTAAATCTGGTCATTTTGCTTGTTGTATCCTGTTAAAAGTCTTTAAAAAATGCCGACAGTGAATAATGTTTTATTTTCCAACTCCGTTTGTTTCAATCAAAATTGCCCTAGGCTACAGGACTTTTTATCATGCCAAAGAAAATTAAATTAAGCAAGACGCAATTTTTCGCAATAGTTTTAGTCATGGCGATTGGGCTCATAGTAATCCCAAGAATCATCTGACTTTCAACTTCCGTAAAATCTACAGGCATTTATTGGTTTAAAGGGCATACGTTGGAGACCCAAGGAATCAGCGCGCACCCGGTCATTCGTTTCAAAATCGGAAGCGACAGCCTATTTTTTGATGCCGAAACGGATTTAGACCTCAAACCAGGAACCCCTATACCAATCCGTTTTCAAACAAACGAACCAAAAGATGGAAAAATTGACACATTTTACGGGATCTGGATTGATACAATAATTTATTGCCTTTTCCCAGTGCTTATCGTCCTGGCTCTATATGCCACTCCTAAAAAATTCGATCCTATCGTTCCGCCCGATTCAGCAGTTGTCATTGGCACACGTCCATTTATTCGGATAGTTCCCCAGCCGGAAGACTCAATAAAAGCTTGAGTTTTGTTGTTTATTTGATGTCCGTCGAGTTTTTTGCCCACCATTTTTTTGGCCGGTCGTTAGGTCGAATCGAAAGGTTTCGGAATGATGCATGATGGGCATCATCCAGCACAATGGATGGCCGATAGTCCTTAACCTGAGCTGAAAGTGTGACGTTGGTCATTTGAATATTCCTTGCGTGGCGTATATAGATCCCCCATGCAGGAAGCTCTCCGAACATCGAAAATTCGGGATATGCCTCCGGCCGATCGGGCACCTTCTCGACTTCACCCAGGGGCAAATTGGCCCGAAAGACATTTCCGCCTCCGGGCGATTTAATATTGACGTTTTCAAAGGTAACATCATCGATCAAACTTCCGGGTAGTCCTGTGATAACAACGGCAGGCGAAATATTTCGCGGCTGATCTTCGACCGGCCCTTCGTAATCATAACCAGAATCCGGCTTTTCTGCAGGAATATCGACTGATACGTTCTTAATTCGCACGTTGTGCAGCCTTGCCTCCTTTCCAGGTATTCGTTCACCGATGCGCAGGAAGATTGCATTGCCAATTTTGGCAGCCTGCAGTGAATCGACTAGAACATCGTCGATAAAACCACCATCAACTGCTTCCAACGCAATGGCTGACCGATAGGTGTTGAACACCTTGTTGTCGATTATGCGAATATGGCTAAATCCTCCCAATGATGCCGTTCCAAGCTTGATTGCGCTCGCGCTCGACCGGATAACATTATGTTCTATCCAGACTTGGTTGCATTGTTTGGCGGGATCGTGGGACTTGAGGCAAATCCCATCGTCAGCAGCATCAATAAAACAGTGACTAACGTGTACGCTGTCGCAATCCACGATATCCAGACCGTCGTTATTCCAGTATGCTTTGCTGTCAACAGTAATGCTATCCAGGCTGACATCTGAGCATTGGTCATAGGTTTCAACCCAGGAAGCCGCATTCCGAAGAGTAACATTCCGGAGACGGACCTGCCGGCATGATCGAAAATCAATCAACATTGGCCTGATCGATTCCGAAGGCCGATCATTCCTAAGTGGATCCTCCACAATGCCCGCATGGATCAGGGCTAAAAGGTTCTGGGCGACCTCTCTCCCTCTTCCGTCGATTATCCCATTACCAGAGATTGAAATTTTTTGTTGGTTTGTGGCAAGGATCAGCGCAGTAAACAACTCTTTATCGTAGTCCAGGGGATTTGTCGATCCTACCATGACGGCCCCTTCACTCAAAACCAGCCCCACGCCGGATTTCAAATGAACCGAGCCCGTCAGATATCGACCAACACTGAAAACCAGATTGCCTCCCCCTTTGTTGCTGATATAATCGATGGCAAACTGTATTGAGCGCGTATTCAGGGTTATACCGTCCGACCGAATACCAAATAAAGACGCAGGAAAATCTCTTGCCATTGTTGGTAATGTCAAAAATACCAGGGGCCACAACGCATTAAATTTGCGATACATAGTGCTAAAATATGAGAACCGGTCCAATCAGCCCCATCGACTGAACTGGCTGGTCCTTTCTTTTTTCATTAGTCCAATATTGCGCGACGGGATTGTCCTTTAAAGTTTTGAGATAATTGCCCATAGTCGTTACTACCCTCACTTCGATTGTATTTTTACCAGGCTGAAATAGTTTTCTTAAATCAAATACCCTTTTTCCCCACCATTGAATGCCGGCAGGCACTCCATTGACTACCAACTCAGAAACACCCCAAACTTTCCCAAGGCTTAGCGTTGAGTATGCTTCTCCCGGACGCAATTCCAGGTCGGCGCGATAAATTACTGTTCCGCAGAACCCTGAGAAATCGGGAATTTCCTTGATGTCTTTTAATACATCCATGCTCTTCAATCGAACCGACCCGTCAATGTGTCGCCACTCAGCAGTCCAATTGCCCACATCTCTGGGCTTTTTTGGAACTGGATTCTGGGGAGCATGGATTCTTCCCCTTCTTGTCGAATCAAAAACTAAAATCCTGGAGCTCGCCGGCCCAAGGTCGAGTATCAGGTTGTTGTTGCTTAAGGGCAACTTTTCTCTCGTGCCGATTTCGGCGTCCCAAATCCAAGCCTGCTTCCTTCGTACCATGCTGTTATCAAAGGTGAGGCTAACTTTGAATTCTTTGTCGATGTGGGAATTAATAATGAAAAGGATTTCTTCAGCTCTTGTGGTATATCTCACCTGATTGATGAATGGATCCGGCTGATCAATTTTCACATAGGGCGCGATTTCGTAATCTTCCTGAATCTTTTTAAACCAACCAACAAAATCCTTCTCAGGCTTTGGCAACAAAATAAAACGGTTTGGCATTTTTTTCAAGCCCTCGATCAAATTCACGACCTGCTGGTCATTTTCCTGGTGCCCCCGTAGGCCCGGTGATTTGCTTGGGTATTTTCCGATACAAAAAATCCTGATTCCCGCATTCGCAAGATCGCGGAGTTTTTTAGCCGTTGCGATTTCAAGACTTTCCACTTCAATCAACAGTAGAAATTTATATTTTCTGCCCTTGTAAGCAAACTGCGTTTCCTGTGTATCGGCATCCTGGATCACTTTTTCTGACAAATAATCGCAGCCGGATCCGTTTTTATGGATAGCCTCCCAAATACATGTTTGATAATACGGATGAACACGTGTCGGGAACGGTTCGTTTTGCGCGCCATACATGCTCCACATGTCGGCGATTGGCGATAAAATGGCCACATCCGCAAACATGGTGCCCTGCTGTGTCAGCGCTGCAAGCCGCGATCTATAGTCGGTAAATAATTTCAAATAGGGCCACCAGGGATTGCGCTCGTTAAAAAAGCTTCCATATCGCACCCAGCCCGGGAATTCCGCGTCCTTTGGCGAGTAATTGAAGCCATGAAATATGGCATGTGTCACGCCAGAAATTGTGCTCTGATCCGAAGCAAGCTTCAAGATCTCCAACGTTTCAGTAAAGACATGTTCGGTATTTGTCAATTCCTCGCAACTGATCAGTCTTTTCCCTTCGAGATGAGCCGCCGATGTTACATACTTGTTGATCATCGAATACGCTCGGCCTTCTCTATAATCCAGGTCCCCCATAGCAACGCCAAGACCTTCCTTTATCCAGGTCTCGCATTCAGGGATATCAACCCCAAAACTTCCATCAAGCGGGTGGTACCCTCTGCCGTATGCCTGCATTCTGCAGAGTACGCCATGACTTTTGCACCATGTTATGAAGGGCTCTACAAAACGTTCGCGCAATAGTTCTGTTTTTGTCACTTCAAAGTCGTAACGTACGCAACAAAGCTTTTCCCTAAGGTCAGTCTCGGTCTCAACTCCATAATGCTCGTCAAAAACATTTCCCATCCCACCCGTCTTAAACAATACAAAAGGCAGATAAGGCAGGAGATCGTATCCTCGTCTCCGCTTGAATTCGTTCGCCATGTCTTGGCACCAGTTCGCACCCTCCAGTTCCATGCTGTCAGTGAAGAAAGAGCGGAGCTTCCCTGACATTGGCCCAATCGCAGCGGACATCTTCTCCAAGTATTTTCTGACCGCGTCGGCATTATAATGATTAAGAACAGGTCCGTCGGCACCTGGGGCGCCATTGATCACTTCCATGAACCCATTGATCGAAACCAGGGCATACAATACATGCGCCCCATCTTCCAACCTGAATCGCACTGATCCGTTATTCACGCTGCTTGTGATATCCTTTGCTCTGGCAAGATCAGCAAGCGGAGAGGGGACGATCCATAAGGAAACGAGTTCCATTGTCCTTCCTGAATAAGGTGAAGTAACTCCTGGATCAGCTTCATGGAACAATTCGTATACTGAAACTTCGTAATCGCCGGCGCTGTCGAATTTCTTTACTGCAATCGAAACCATCTGAGTGCGTTCATTTCCCTCAAGCCATTCGGCTCCAAACGGCCATCCCGATCCCACAATCAGGTCACAGATCAACCCAAGCGAGCTGGCCTGTTCGAGTGTATAATTCAATAGATCAACCCATTCGGGACTAAGCCATTTGACGGATCGCTTTCCCAAGTCTTTTGCGCGAAGAGGGAAGCGTATAGGGTTAATCTCAATGCCCCCTATGCCCGACTGTTTCAACAGTTGAAGTTCGCGAAGGATTTCGTCTTTCTCAACCTTATCACCGTTCCACCACCAGCGGACAAATGGCCGACAAGCCGTCGGCGGATCTTTAAAAAGCGTGTAAAGTTCTGCTTTGGGCGCGTTTTTCGTTTGGCTATATGCCTTAACGGAAACACCCAGGCCGAGCCCCGTGGTTACAAGGGTTCCGTGGATTAAGAACTCTCTTCTTTTCAAATCAATGCATTTAGTATTTTCGGTCCGTCAGTCGCCATAAATCAGCGGATTCTGTTCGTCGTTGTTTAAAAGGTCGCCGACCTTCAGGGTTTTCAGGTAGGAATCCGGAAGAATATTCGGCTCCCCGTTGAATTTATTGCCTTCAGGCATGAAAGCGCAGGTCATCGCTCTTCTCCAGCCGTTCGTCATGTTGGCGCCCGCGCCATGCACTGTAAGACCGTTATGAAATGAACAACTGCCTGCCCGCATGGGAGCTGCAACTGATTTTGAATTGAACAATTGCGGATAAGTTTCGAATATACCGTCCATATTTTTACCGATGGCAATCCGATCAAAGCCGGTAGTCTTCTGGGAACCTGCAATGAAATATAAACATCCATTCTCGAGCGTGGCGTCATCCAGCGCGAGCCAGATTGAAATGGCCTTCCTGTCGCTAAAGGACCAAAATGGCGTATCAAGATGCCACGCAGTCGGATTTGCCCAGGGCCTTTTAAACAACGCCTGGTCATGCCAGATCCTGATGCCCCCAGCGCCTGACAGTCGCGCAGCCATGCGGCCGATACGCCGATCGGTCATCAGTCTTTTCATTTGAGAATCAGTTTGCCAAAGGTTTAGAAGCTGATCGAAGACTTTCCCGTAATAATCTGCATCCTCGTTAATACCATCATCTCCGCCTACTAAAATATTCTTGCCCGGTATCTTGATGCCCGCTCTTTGTTTAACAGCCTGCATAACAGCATCGCGCCAGTTGGCCAGCTCTTCGGAGTAAAGAAAATCTTCGATTATCACGAAACCATTAGACTGGTAAGATGCAATTTGTTCGTCAGAAAGTTGATCTTTCATCTGGCATTTAGTTTAGCCACCTCAAAACTACTTCAACTTTGCTACGGTTCAATAATCGAAATAAATTCCGCAGTCCGGCAAAAGTATAATGTGCCAGCCATGGTCGTAATTTTTACTTTGACGATCGCTTAAAAATTGCTCTATTCAGAGACAAAGCAATTTTCCTTCACTGCTAAATCGACCATTTATGAAATTATCAACTTAGGCCATGGTTACGGCGATTCTGGCCGGGTTTTACTGGATTGCACTTTTGATATTCCCTGTGAAATCTGTTGCTTCCTACGGCATTACCCTGGATGCGTGTACAACGGTAGTCGTAAGATTATTTGAC
>Ga0070731_10002389_pt1 | contig 17998 bp, 9 predicted proteins | sample Coa_R1_2_FD_66448 | JGI IMG/M metagenome (GOLD analysis project Ga0070731, IMG submission 66448) | Surface soil microbial communities from Centralia Pennsylvania, which are recovering from an underground coalmine fire - Coalmine... | ecosystem: Environmental > Terrestrial > Soil > Unclassified ...
GGCTTCGTGGCCGACGAGATCCCCGCGCTCGCGACCAACGCGAACGCGATCAGGAGCGACGAAACTCGCGTGACGTGCCAGCGCATCGACTCTTTCATCATGAATCCTCCCTTGCTTGATTCCCCGTGCCCGCTCGCGCGCATGGCGCTCCGCCGGCAAACCGCACTGTGCGCGATCCGCCGGCAAAGTGAAATTAGACCAAGGTCGAACGCGGTTGGACCCGCGAAAAGCAACGGCCCCGGCGATCGCTCGTCGGGGCCGTCGGCAATGCGTCGATGCGCGCGCTGCGGGATCTAGTTCTGCTGCCCTGGAGGCGTCTTGCTTTCAGGGAATGGCCACGCGCCATGGGTGAACCTGAGCGTCAGCAGTCCATTGTCCTGGCACGTCGTCCATAGCGTACCGTGCGCGGCGTCGAGGTGCACCTGCGACGTGCACCAGTCGGGACCGCCCGCGCGCCACTGACCGATCGACACGTGGTTCGAGCCGGGGCTCGCGGTCGTCGTGCCGGCCGGGTTGTAGTACGCGATCTCCTTCGGGTGGACCGGATCGCGGATGTCGAACACGCGGATGCCCGAATTGAAATACCCGCAAGCGAGTGTCGTCGTCTTCTCGCGGTTGTCGACGCTGCAATAGTGGCTGCCGTACGTGAAGATCGACAGGCCGGTGAGATCAGGCAACACGGCGGCACAATTCGCCGGATCGTGCGTTTCGAGACCGAGGCGTGAAACGATCTTCGGGTTCTTCTCGTCGCTGATGTCGATGATTCGCGCCATCGGATAAGGCGGCATTCCGGCCGCGCAGGCGCCCTGGCGCTGCGCGACGCTGCTGAACCCGCCGGACCCTGCTTCGTCGATGAACACCAGATACGGCTTTCCCTTGATCGTGATCGGTATCGTGTGCTGCGCGCCTGCGCCGTCCTTCCAGAACAGCGTGCTGAGCAGCTTCGCCTGTGCGTTCGGCTTGCGCGCCTGGATGTCGCTCAAGTCGTAGATCAGCAAGCCGTTGTTGGCGGCGATTGTCGGATCGGTCAATCCGGGAACGCCACCCGACGTGCCGAGCGACACCATGTAACCGCGGTTGCCGTCGTCGCTGATCGACAGGCCGTGGACGTTGGCGAAGCCCGGCACCCACGTCGTGATCAGCTTCGGATGCGTCGGATCGGCCGTGTCGACGGCGTAATACTGGCCCCCCTTGGTGTTGAGGTCGCCGCCGTAATAGGTCAAGCCGTCGGGCGCCCAACTCCCCTCGTGCCCCTTGACGGGCGCCACGTCGCCGCCGTCGCTTCCGGTGCCGACCGGAAGGCTCGCGAGCAGCTGCGGTTGTGTGCAGTCGCTCGACAGGTCGTAGATGTCCACTTCCGGACCGCCGATGCTGCCACCGTTGTGTCCGTTGTCCGCGGCGAGCAGCTGGCGCCGCTCGTTGACCTTGAGCGACTCCCACGGGTCGAGCATCGACGTCGTCGTCAGGTAGGCGGTGGGCGTCGGGGTGTTCGCGTTGGTGACGTCGATCACGGGAACGCCGACGTGCGTGCGGTTCGCCACGGTGAATGCGGTACCGTGATACGCGCAGACGACGCCCTGCTTGTGACCGTTCGCCTTGCCCTGACTGTTCGGATTGCCGATCGCGTCGCGGTATTCGGCGCTTTGCCAGTTGGCACCATCGCCGCGGCTCTGCCCCACCAACTCCAGATTGCAATTGAAGCCCTGGAAGCCGGCCGCGCGAAGCGCCGCCGGCACCTGACCTTGCAGCGCGGTCTCCGGATGATCGCCCGGGCCGCACGTGGCCTTCGGCACGACCAGCGACCCTTCGTCGTCCGACGGCTTCGTGGCCGACGAGATCCCCGCGCTCGCGACCAACGCGAACGCGATCAGGAGCGACGAAACTCGCGTGACGTGCCAGCGCATCGACTCTTTCATCATGAATCCTCCTTGCTTGATTCCCCGTGCCCGCTCGCGCGCATGGCGCTCCGCCGGGTAAACAGCACTATGCGCGATCCGCCAACAAAGTAAATTGGACTAAGGTCGCAGCCGAGGGCCGGGCTCCGGCGAAGGCTGGGGCTCTTTCTTTTCAGCGCGGCGAACGCTTCATCCGTAGCGCCGCGAGCGCGCGATCGGGCGAGAATTCTCTTTCGTCAGTCAGGAAAACGCATCACGGCATCGTCGTCGGGCCGCGAAACGCGAGCGAGCAGTCGTCGCTGATGCGCGGGCGCAGGAAAACGTCGCGGACCGCACCGAACTCGGGCACGGCCATCGCGAATCGCGTCCGGCATCCCTCGATCCGTCCATGCTCCCGCAGCAGCTTCAGCGCCTTCTTCGACCCGATGCCTCACACGCCCGGGTTGAAATCCCCAAGTTCACGAATGGCGTCTGGCCGCTGCCCGGGAGCAATACGCCGCCCGTAGAGCACAACTGACCGGAGCGCGTGCAATGCCGGCAAAAGGCCTCCGCGCCAGCGCGGAGGCCTTTTCTGCACGAATGTCATCCAGCGTCGTGCGACCACCGCGGGGTTATCATTGATCGCGATGTTCGACGTCACAAACGATCCGCGCCGGCTGCGCGGGCTCGCGCACGCACGCGGTTTCGGCGGCACTTCTTGTTCCGGCCGCGGCGGCGCAGCAAATCCAGGCTTCTTCGGTCGATTGCGCGCGATCCGTCCACCTAATCCCGCACGACGACGCGAGGCCATCGGCGGTCCTGAAGCGTCTTTCGACGTCGCTCCACTTCGACCTCGTCTACCATTCGCAGACCGATCTCTCGTGACGATCGATCGCTACTCGCCCGTGAGCGATCTCATGGTTGATCTCGCGCGGGAGATGAATTACACCCTCGAGCAGGAGAACGATCCGCGCTGCGCACAGGGCCGCCGCGTATCACGCCTTTCGATCCTGCCCGATCCGGCGGACTGCAATCGAGGCATCGTAGCCTCGGCGCGACCGGCATGGCAAACGCCGGAGATGGAGCGGATCGCGCGACTCGGCTTTTCCAATTACCTCAAGAGCCACGGCATGGCGGACCAGCCGATGGAGGAACTCGCCGTGCATTGAACGATGTCGCCTCCAACGACATTGATCATCGCCGACGATCATCCGCTGTTTCGCGCGGCGCTCCACCAGGCCGTCGCGCGTTGGCTGCCGGACGCGAACATCGTCGAGGCCGGGACGGTCGGCGCGCTCGAGCAGGCCGCGGACAAGCATCCGGCGGCGGACCTGATCCTGCTCGATCTTCGGATGCCGGGCGCGCAGGGACTGTCCGAGCTGATGGAACTCCGGATTCGTCATCCGGCGATTCCCGTTGCGCTCATCTCCGCCGTCGAAAGCGCGACGATTGCACGCAAGGCGATCGCATGCGGCGCGTCGGGCTTCATCCCCAAGTCGGCGAGCATCGATGAAATTGGCGAGATGCTGCGCGCGCTACTGGCTGGCGAGGTCGTATTACCAAAAGGGCCTTCCGGCATTTCCTCCGAGGAAGCGGCGGAGCGCAAGTTCGCGCGCGCCGTATCGGCACTGACGCCACAACAGTACCGCGTGCTGATGCTGCTCGCGCGCGGCTACTCGAACCGCGCGATCGCCAAGGAGATCGACGTCGTCGTTGCCACCGTCAAGGCGCACGTGACGGTGATCCTCCGCAAACTCGGCCTCGAGCGACGCACGCAAGCGGCGCTGCTTGCGCAGCGGCTTCTCGGCACCGAGCTGGTCGGACCATTGGACGACGTCGAGGACGCGGACGACATCGACGAATGACGCCGCGCACTTCGCGGTCGGCACCTCGCACGCCTTACGCCATGCGATCGAGCGTCGCCTCGCTGTCGCGCCACGCGAGTGCGCGATTGATCATCGCGCGAAGCGCGGCCGGCTTGAGCGGCTTGTAGAGCAACTCGAATCCGTGCTCGGCGGCATCGCGCTTCGAACGCTGCGTCTGGTCGGCAGTCATGATGATGCAGGGGACGGCGCCGGGAAGCCTCGACCGCAGCGCCAGCGCGAGTTCGACGCCATTCGCGCTGTCTTCGAGGTGATAGTCGACGAGCAGCAGGTCGGGCAGAGCGCCGCGCGCGACCGCCTCGAGCGCGGCATCGCGGTTGCGCGCCGTCAGCACCTGACAGCCCCATCGCGACAGCAGCGCGCGGACGCCAGCGAGGACCGCGACCTCGTTTTCCACGCACATCACGACGGTGCCGAATACGAAGTCGGCCCCTTCGGCGCGCACGCCGGCCGCGACCGTCGTTCGTTCCCGCTCGCCGCATGCGACCGTAATTGCGAACACGCTTCCGTGGCCGGGCCACGAGCGCAACGAGAGCTCGCAACAAAGCAGCTTCGCCGTGCGCTCCGCAATCGCAAGCCCGAGGCCTAGTCCGCGCTCGGTCTCCACACCCGACGCCTCGATGCGACGAAACTCCTCGAAGATCTCGCGGCGGCGGGATGGAGGAATGCCGGGACCCGAATCCCAAACCTCGATTCGCAACGCGCCGCTCGCGCGGCGGCTCCCTACGAGGACCGTCCCGTATTTCGTGTAGCGCACCGCGTTCGAGAGGAAGTTCTGCAGGATGCGGCGCAAAAGCCGCGCATCGCTGTAGACGACTGCGCTGCTCGCGGCATAGCGCAGCTTCAGACCCTTCTCGCGTGCGAGCAGCCGGAATTCGCCGACGAGCGCATCGAGCAGCGAGCGGATCTCGAAGTGCTCGAGGCGGACCTCTTCGGCGCCTGCGTCGAGCCGCGAGATGTCGAGCAGGCCGGCGAGCAGGCCCTCGGCCGTCGTGAGTGCGTTTTTAGCGCTTCGGATGAGCGTTGACACGTGCGTCGGAAGCGCCGTGCCGTCGAGCGAGGTCACGAAAAGTCGCGCCGCCGTGATCGGCTGCGCCAGGTCGTGCGACGCCGCGGCGAGAAAGCGTGTCTTCGAGAAGTTGGCCCGCTCGGCCTCGGACTTGGCCTCGGCGAGTGCGGCGTTGAGCTCGGTCAATTCGCGTGTTCGGGCTAGCACGCGCGCCTCGAGCAGCTCGTTCGCCTCCTCGAGCGCGCGCTGCGAACGCTTGCGAAGCGTCACGTCCGAATACGTGGTCACGAAGCCGCCGCCCGGCATCGGATTGCCGCGTATCTCGAGCACGGGACCGTCGGGAAGATCGCGCTCGTGCGTGTAGGCGCTCCCGGCGCGCATGAAGTCGAGCCGGCGGCGGACCGAGTACTCGACGTTGGGACCGGTCAGGAGTCCGCGCTCGGCGTTGTAGCGCATGAGGTCCTCGATCGGGCGCCCGACGCTCACAAGGCTCGCGGGGTAGTGGAAGAGTTCGACGTAGCGGCGATTCCATGCCACGAGCCGGAGGTCGGAGTCGACGACGCTTACGCCTTGCGACAGATGCTCGAGCGCGGCGCGCAGCAGCTCGCGATTGAAGTGGATCTCGTGCGACGTCTCGTCGAGCAGGCGTACGACTTCCTCGAGCTGCATGTCGCGACCGCGCAGCATCGACGCCATCACGAGCCGCGCGCTCGATGCACCGAGCGCGCCGGCAAGGCCGTGCTCGACGATTCGCACGAGCCTCGGATCCGCGCGCTCGTGCGGAGACAGTGGCGTCCTGCCACCGCTCGCGACGAAGCTTTCGATCAGGTTGCGCGCGTGGCTCGGACCGACGAAGCATTCGAGGAGCTCGCGCAGGTCGGCCACCGTCGCGTTGCTGTGTGGCTCGGGCAGCCGGACCTCGGGCGCCTGCGCTGCCTGGCCGAGGAAGCGCGCCGCGTGCAGGCGATCGTGCAGCGACGTCTTCGAAACGAGCGACACGCCGACGTAAGCGAGCGTGTTCAAGCCCAGGCTCCACAGCGTGCCGTGCGCGATCGGGTCGAGATTCGCGAAACCGAACAGGCCGTGGGGGCTCAGCCACGTCAATCCGAACGGGCCCTGCTCGGCGAAAGAGGCGAATCCCTGCGTCGCGAGGAGCTCGGGAAGCAATAACGTGTAGCACCATGTCGCAGTGCCGGTGACGAGCCCGGCGATCACGCCGGGATAGCGCCCCGCCTTCCAGTAGACACCGCCGACGATGCTCGGCGCGAACTGGGCGACGGCGGCGAACGACAACAGGCCGATCTGCGTCAGCGTCCCGGGACCGGTGAACAACCGGAAATAGACGTACGCGAGCGCGACCGTCGCAACGATGGCCGCGCGGCGGATCAGCCGGATCACGCGCGCGACATCCTGCCCCGGCACGTGCCGAATCCTCCCGAAGTGCAGGAGGACTGGCATCACGAGCTCGTTGCAGATCATCGTCGAGATGGCGATCGTCTCGACGATCACCATGCTGGTCGCTGCCGAAAAGCCGCCGATGTACGCGGCGAGCGCGAGCCCCGACTTCCCCTCCGCGAGCGGCAGCGACACCATGAACGTGTCGGCCGACGTCCCCGTGCCCATGAACTTCAACAGGCCGACTTCCGCGATCGGAATGACGAGCACGCAGATGATCGCGAGATAGAGCGGGAAAAGCCATCGCGCGGTGCCGATGTCGCCGATCGACGTGTTTTCGACAACCACCACCTGGAACTGGCGCGGCAGACAGAAGATCGCGACCCCGGCGAGCAGCGTCTGCGCGACGAAACCCGCCTGCCATTTCGGATCGGCCATCGTGTCGCGCACTTGAGGCAGCTGCATCGCCTGTGAGTAGGCGTCGACGAAGCCGTCGCGCAGCATGTAGACGGCGAACAGTCCGACGGCGACGAAAGCGACGAGCTTGATCACCGACTCGAACGCGACGGCGAGGACCATGCCGTGGTGGTTCTCGGTGGAGAGCACCTGGCGCGTGCCGAAGAGGATCGCGAACGCGGCGAGCATCGCCGCGACGAGCATCGCGCTGTCGACCCGCACCGCGGCAGGGGATGCGGAAATCGACAGGACGGCGAAGCCGAACTCGACTGCCTTGAGTTGCAGCGCGATGTACGGAAGCACGCCGATGACCGCGACGGCGGTGATCAGCATCGCGATCGGCTGGTGGCGCCCGTAGCGAGCGCCGATGAAGTCGGCAATCGACGTGATGTTGTGCCGCTTCGAGATGCGAACGATGCGTCGCAGAAGCGGCGAACAGAAGACGAATACCAGTATCGGGCCGAGATAAATCGGCAGGAAGTCCCAGCCGCTCGTCGCCGCGTGGCCGACCGCGCCATAGAACGTCCACGACGTGCAATAGACGGCGAGCGCGAGGCTGTAGACCCACGGCTTGCGCAGCGGCGCACCCACGAGCCGCGCGCGGCGGTCACCGTAATAGGCGATCGCGAACAGCAGCGCGACGTAGGCTGTCGAGATCGTGAACAGCGTCCAGCTGCTCAGCATGGCTTGCCGCTCACCGCGACGCGTGCATCGGCAGCGGCTGCGGCTGCGGCTGCACGGGAACGACGCGATTGCCGCCTTCGCGGATTTCGTACGTCGCGTCGGCGGCGATCGGCCCGGAGAACGTCTGCGAGACGCTGCCCGGCCAGCGAACCTCGATCGCGTCGATCGTCGTCGCCTTGCCGACGCCGATGTGCGGCCGCAGGCTCGATGCACCGAAGCTGCCGCCGCTGTTCACGGTCCGATAGATATCGCGGGGACGTCCGTTCTCGGTAATGCGAACGCGAATCCGTCCGCCTACCGCGAAGCGGTTCGATTTCGTGCCGACGAGGTTCAGCTTGATCCAGTGATTGCCGTGGCCGGGATTCTTGAACAGCGCACTGTAAAAGCGGTCCGACGTGAACGCGCCGCCGATTACCTCGAAGACGTCCTGGTTGCCGCTGTTGTCGATGTCACCGAAGGCGACGCCGTGGCCCTTCTGCAGGTGACCGAACCCTCCCGAAGTCGTCACGTTCTGGAACACCCTGCCTTCGTCGTTGCGGAACATCTGGTGCGGCACGATGTTGTTGAGCGGCGCCGCGCCGGTACCGACGTAGAAGTCGAGCCAGCCGTCGTTGTCGAGGTCGCCGAAGTTCGCGCCCATCGTCAGCAGCAGATGGTCGAGATGCATCGCGTGGGACATGTCGGTGAACGTGCCGTCGTGATTGTTGTGGTAAAGCCGCGGCCGATCGCCGTTGGCGTGCTCGTTGTCGCCCAGGTATTCGCGGATGATGTTCGGCATCGTCGCCCAGTAGCCGGAGACGAAAATGTCCGGCCAGCCGTCGTTGTCGTAGTCGAAAAACCAGGTCGTGAAGCTCATGTTCGGCTCCGCGACACCGGCCTGCGCGGTCACGTCGACGAATTTCGGCACCTTCCCATCGTTGCCCACGTTGCGGAACAGGTGATTGGGGCCGCCCATGACCGACACGTAGAGATCGATCCGGCCGTCGTTGTCGTAGTCGTCCGCGGTTGCGCCCTTCACCATTCCGTTCAGCACGATGCCGGTTTGGGGCCCTACGTCGGTGAACGTGCCGTCGCCGTTGTTGATGTAGAGCCGGAAATTCTTCGCATCCGCCGGCCAGTCGACCTTGTCGCGAACGATCTCGTTGCCGACGAAGAGATCGAGCAGGCCATCGTTGTTGAAGTCGGCCCAGACTGCGACCTGCGACGGATAGTTGTTCATCACGCCGGCCTTCGCCGTCACGTCGGTGAAGGTGCCGTCGCAGTTGTTGTGCAGAAGCGACGCCGGGTACTGGCCCTTGTCGTGGTACCAGGCGCCGCGCGGAATGTAGACGTCGATGCAGCCGTCGTTGTCGTAGTCGGCCTGCACGAGGTTCAAGCCCCCGACGATGCCCTTGAGTCCCGCCTGCTCGGTGCGCCGCTCGAACGTGCCATCGCCGCGGTTGCGGAAGTACTCGAGCTGATCGTCGACGCCCATCCGCGAGATCATCAGGTCGAGATGGCCGTTGTTCTCGAAGTCCTCCATCGCGACGCTACCTGCTCGCCCCAGCGCCGCCACGCCGCGCGTCGCTGCGACGTCGCGAAAGAGACCGATGTCGTAGTCGGATTTGAAGCCGTCGAGCGGAATCAGCCATTGCTTCGGCACGGCGTCCGGATATTGCCCGAGCACCATGTAGCTCAGGTTGAGCAGCCACCGGTAGACGAGGACGTTGTCCGGGTCGATCGTCGGGTCCGACAGCAGCTCGGTGTAGCGCTTCGCGGCCTCTCGCGCGCCGAGCTGCTCCTTGTACACGCCACCGGGCGCGATCGGAAAGATGCACGCGTCCGAGTTGTGGTTCCAGGTGCAGTTCGAAAGCTCGCCCAAGCGGAAATAGGCGAACGCGATATCGCTCTTGAGCGTCTCGACGTCGCGCGGTGGAAGCACGCCGCGGTAGTCGACGAGAAGTTGCTCGAGCGCGGCGATTGCCGGCTCGGAGGCGCCACCGTTCACGTACTGCGACGCGAGCTCGCGTCGCAGTACGAGACGCCTGATCGGATCGGCCGTCCGCGCTATCTCCTGCTGGAGACTCGCGATCTTCTTGTTCTGAGCATCCCACGGGTTGTCCCAGGCGCCTTCGTCGCTGGCGATGTCGGCGAGCCGGGCGACCATGTCAAACGGTGGGTGATGACGCCGGTAGACGATCGACGCCGTCGCACCGATGGCAGCGATCAGCGCGACGAGCGTCGCAGCGACAAGCAGCGTCCGGGACCGGCCGCGCAGCGGCAAACCTGCGGCCGATTGCGAAGCCGCGTCCGGGCGACTGCGAGCGTCGACGCGATCGACGCGCGCTTCGGCGCCCGGCGGTTCGGCGCGTGTCTGCTGCGCTTCGCGTTCGTGGTGCGCTTCGCGCTGCGCCACGTCACGCGGCGTCGCGCTTTTCCGCCTGGATCGCTTTTTCGACATGGCTTGCAGCAGGCGGCGCTCTCGCCCGCCGAGCGCGGATTATGCGACGAATCGGCGGGGTTGCGCGCGCAGTCCTGGTCCTGTCGGCGGCACGGTCGCGACCGATTCGCGCGGCCGCGAGATCCACCGTTTCCGACGCGCCATGGGGTATAGTGCGCCGGTTCTTTCCGGCAGCAAACGCGTCCACCAGTGTTTTCACGCGCACGCACCGGCGTGGTCTTTCCGCCGCGCGCGAGATCGCGTCCGATGGGCGTCCCGCTCGAACGCACCCGCTCTCACGTCGCGGCGATCTGCCTCGCGCTCACGGCCGTGGCCGCGTGCGAGTCACGCGATCGCCTGCCCGATCCCGCGTCCGCGGAGTACCGGCAAGCGGTCTCGGCATTCCGCGTCGCGCTCGCCGCCCTGCAAGTTGGCGACGACGCAACCGCCGAGCGAAGGCTCGGCGAGTTCACCCGCATTGCACCCGGCGAGCCCGCCGGTTGGGCGAACTTCGGCCTTCTCGCCCTTCGCGAGCGCAACTTCGACGCCGCCGCGCAACGACTCGAGCGTGCGCAACGCCTCGCGCCGCAGGACGCGAGGATCGTTCAGCTGCAGGGCATCCTCGAACGCGACCGCGGCAACTCCGCCAGGGCGCTCGCCGATCTGCGCAAAGCGATCGAGATCGACCCGCGCGACGTGCGCAGCCGCTACGCGGTCGCGCAGGAGATCGAGCGCCAGGGCGGTGCCAATGCAGACCGCGAGGCGGCGCAGCAGATCGAGAAAATCCTGTCGCTCGCACCCGACAATCTTGCGGCGTTGCTCGAGGATGCGCGCATCTCGGCGAAGCTCGGAGACGGAGCGCGGCTGCGGTCCGCGCTCGATCGTCTTGTAACCTTGTCGACCGGATGGCCGGACCAGGTCCGTGTGCAACTCGATGCGGCGCAAGAGGCGGCGGCGGGCGTTCGCGGCGCAGCGGCGCCGGTCGTGCTGCTTCGAAACGTCATCGTTCGCCTGCCCGCTTATCGCGAAAGCCTCGATGCGCTGAAGGCACCGCCCGGCGAGGAAGCCGCGCCGCTGTCGCGCTTCGTCCGGCTTCCTGCGCCTGCTTCGAAATCGTCGCCGCCCGACATGGCGATCGAATTCGCGACGTCGCCCGCCGTGGGCAGCGAGGGACGATGGCAATGGATCGGCGCCCTTCAGCTCGGGAGCGAGGGCGCGCCCGTCGTCGCGGTCGCGAACGGCGACGAGCTGCGGCTTGCGAACGGCGCGGTTCTGTCCTTTCCCGGCGGCGCAACCCATCGGCCGCCCTCGCCCGAAGGCGTGCTCCAGATCGACTTCGATTACGACTTCAAGACGGACCTCGTCCTCGCGGGCGATGGCGGCGTACGACTGTTCCGTCAGGAGAGCGCGTCCCGATTCCACGATGTCACCGCCGCGACCGGCCTGCCGCGTGACGTCGTCGACGCACGCTATCGCGGTGCGTGGGCCGTCGACATCGAAGCCGACGGCGATCTCGACGTCGTGCTGTCGCGGGCGGACGGTCCGCTCGTCGTGCTGCAGAACAATGGAGACGGAACGTTCGTCGCCACGCAACCTTTTGCCGACGTCCGCGACGTTCGCCAGTTCGTCTGGGCCGACATCGACGGCGACGGCAATCCCGATGCCGCAATGATCGACGGCGCCGGAGTCATGCACGTCTTCATCAACGCGCGGCACGGCGAGTTTCGCGAGCGCCCGGTTCCAGCGGACGCGGCGCACGTCCGCGCGATCGCGGCGGCCGACGTCGCGCGAGATGGCGTCATGGATCTCGTCGCACTTCGCGACGACGGCGCATTCGTGCGCATCTCGGCCATGCGCGATCCGCAACGGCTCGTCGCGACGGAGATCGCCCGCGCGCCCGAAGGCACCGCGAAGGACGCCTCAGAGGTACGGTTGCACGCCGTCGACCTCGACAACAACGGCGCGGTCGATTTGGTGCTCGCCGACGTATCGACGGCGAAGGACGCGGGTCGGCACGCGCTCGTCCTTCTCGGCGACGAGGACGGCGCCTTTCGGCGCGTCGACCGTCCGGTCGGAGCCTCGCGCGTGTTCGACATCGCCGACCTGAACGGCGACGGCAAGCTCGATCTCCTCGGGCTGTCCGACGATGGGGTTCCACTTTCGTCACTCAATGAAAGCGCACGTGGCTACCACTTCCAGATCGTGCGGCCGCGCGCGGCGCAGGCGTTCGGCGACCAACGCATCAATCCGTTCGGCGTCGGAGGCGAGATCGAGATTCGCGCCGGTGCACTGTTCGCGAAGCGGACGATCGCAGGACCGCAGGTTCATTTCGGTCTGGGTGACAAGACGCGCGTCGACGTCGTTCGCGTGCTTTGGCCGAACGGCACCGTGCGCGCCGAATTCGACGTGAAGCCGGACCAGGCGATCGAGACCGAGCAGCGGCTCAAGGGATCATGCCCGTATCTCTTTGCGTGGAACGGCACGCGGATGGCATTCGTCAAGGACGCGGTGCCGTGGGGCTCGGCGATCGGCCTTCGCATCAACACGCTCGGCACGGCGGCGATCGCGGCCACCGAGGAGTGGTACAGGATCGGCCGCGATGCGCTCGTTCCCCGCGACGGCTTCTACGACCTTCGCATTACGTCGGAGCTCTGGGAGGTTTACTACTACGATCATCTCGAATTGATGACGGTCGATCACCCGGCCGGCACCGAGGTATTCGTCGACGAGCGATTCGTCATTCCCCCCGCCCCGCTCGCGGTGACCGCCGTCGAGATGCCGCGGCCGATCGCGCACGCCGTCGACGATCGCGGACGCGACGTCACGGCACTTCTGCGCGAAGCCGACGGCCGCGCGGTCGCGGGCTTCGAGCCGGGTCAATACCAAGGTATTACGCGCGATCACTACGTCGAGGTCGACCTGGGCGACGACCTTCCCGCGACCGGGACGCTTTACCTGATCGCCGACGGGTCGGTGTACCCGACGGACTCGTCCCTGAACGTCGCGCTGAGCCAGGGCGAGCGCTGGCGAGCGCGCGGACTGTCGGTCGAGGTGCCCGGCGAACGCGGCGACTTCGTCGTCTTTCGCGACAATCTGGGCTTTCCCGCGGGACGCCGGAAGACGATACTGATCGAGCTTACGAACGCGTTTCGTCCGGGAACGCCGCATCGCGTCCGGTTGCGCACCAACCTCGAAATCTACTGGGACAGAATCGAGTGGGCACGCGGTGCGCCGGATGCGCCGCTGCACATCGCGCACGTCGCACCGAGCGTCGCCGATCTGCACTACCGCGGCTATTCCGCGATCGCCGCGCCCGACACCCGAGCGCCCGAGGTTCCCGACTACGACCGCATTGCCGGGACGACGCAGCGCTATCGCGACCTCGAGGGATACTACACGCGCTACGGCGACGTGCGCGAACTTCTCGCCAACGTCGATGACCGCTACGTGATCATGAATTCGGGGGACGAGATGTCGCTACGCTTCCCGGAGCAGCCTGCGCCCGCACCCGGATTCGTTCGCGACTTCGTCATCGCGGGCGACGGCTGGATCAAGGACGGCGACTACAACTCGACGTTCTCGCGGACCGTGCAGCCGCTCCCATACCACGCGAAGCGCGAATACACGGACCCGCCGGGTCGCCTCGAGGACGAACCTGCCTATCGCGCGCATCCGAGTGACTGGCAGACCTACCACACGCGCTACGTCGCCGCCGACCGCTTCAGGCAGGCGCTGACCGATCGTCCCGTTCCGTGAGACGCCAGCCGACGTTGCGGGCGCTTCTCGCGCTCGCGTTCGCAGGAATGCTCGCAACACCCTTCGCGGTGCGCCACTTCACGTCGCGTGCCGTCGGGCCGCCGCCATCGGCCGACGCCAAGGCGCAGGCGCTCGCTCGCTACGGCTTGTATTTCGAGGAGGTCTCGCATCAGGCGGGTGTCGACTTCGTTCACCACGGGCCGACGCTGGATCCGAAGCTAGCCCCGATCATGCCGGAGGTCGCCTCGATGGGCGCATCCGTGTCGATCGTCGACTTCGACAACGATGGCTGGCCCGATATCTACGTGACCAACAGCGCCGAAGGCAGCCGCAATGCGCTCTACCGCAACATGCACGACGGCACGTTCAAGGACGTCGCCCCGGAAATGGGCATCGCGGACGTGAACCAGCGCGGCACCGGCGTCTCGATGGGCGCCGTCTGGGGCGATTTCGACAACGACGGCTACGAGGACCTGCTGCTCATCAAGTGGGGCCGGCCCGAATTGTTCCACCGGATCCCCGGCGGCGGATTCGAGCGCGTCACCGATCGGGCCGGACTGCCGAAGTGGATCAACGCGAACACCGCGATCTGGTTCGATTACGACGGCGACGGGCTGCTCGACCTCTTCATCGGCGGCTATTTCGCCGAGGACGTCGATCTGTGGCATCTGACCACGACGCGGATCATGCCCGACAGCTTCGAGTACGCGACGAACGGCGGTCGCAAATGGCTGTTCCATAACCTCGGCAACGGAAGATTCGAGGAAGTGAGCGCGAGGATGGGCATCGACAGCCGTCGCTGGGCGCTCGCCGCGGCGGCGACCGACCTTCGCGGAACCGGCCACCAGGACCTCTTCATCGCCAACGACTACGGGATCTCCGAGCTCTACGTCAACGACGGCACACGCTTTCACGAGGTCGGCAAGGAAGCGGGTGTCGGCTTCGCGCCGAAGAGCGGAATGAACGTCGCATTCGGCGACATCATGAACGAGGGCCGCTTTTCGGTGTACGTGTCGAACATTTCCGAGGACGGCATCCTGATCCAGGGCAACAACCTGTGGGTGCCGAGGCAGGGCGGCAGCGAGGCGATCGCGTTCGACAACCTCGCGCGCGATTTCGGCGTCGAACTCGGGGGCTGGAGCTTCGGCGCGCAGTTCGGCGATTTCAACAACGACGGCCACCTCGACCTCTACCTGACGAACGGCTACATCTCCGCCGATCGCGCGCGAAGCTACTGGTACGATTTCTCGAAGGTCGCGGGCGGCAACAGCACGATCATCGGGGATGCGAAGAACTGGCCCGCCTTCGACGGACGAAGCCTCGCCGGCTACCAGTCGAAGCGGGTGTGGATGAACGATGGCGCCGGGAAGTTCGTCGATGTCGCACAGGCAGTGGGCATCACCGACACCTACGACGGACGCGCAGTCGCGGTCGCGGACCTGTGGAATCGAGGCGTGCTCGACGTAGTAGTCGCCAACCAGAACGGGCCGCTTTTGATCTACAAGAACATGGCGACGCCTTCCGACGACTGGATCGAGTTCGCGCTCGAGGGCACGCGCAGCAATCGCAGCGCGATCGGCGCGCAGGTGACGCTCTATTGGAACGGGCATATGCAAATGCAGGACGTGTCGGGCGGAAGCGGCTTCGCTGCGCAGAACGACCGCCGGCTGCACTTCGGCCTCGGCAAGCATCCGGTGATCGAGAAGGCGGTGATCCGCTGGCCATCGGGCATCGTGCAGACGATCAGCGCACCCGCTGCCGGACGCTTGCACAAGGTCAAGGAGCCCGCGCCGTGAAAAGCGCGGTGCCCGATCGCGATGCGAAGCTCCCGGCCGCCGACCCGGCGGGTTCAACGCGCGTTGCACGGGCTCCGCTCACGCTGTCAAAGCTGTTCAGCCTCGAGAATCCGTACCTCGTCCCGGCGTTCATCACGTGCATCCTGCTCGTCGCGCACGCGACGTTCGGCATCCTCGAAGGCTACGACAAGACGTTGCTCGCGATCGTCGTTGCGGTCGCATTCGAGCTCGCGCTCGGGCGCGTCTTCCATGGCAAATGGGTGCATCCGGCGAGCGCCTACATCACCGGGATCAGCGTCGGCATCCTCGTCCGCTCTCCCGCGTACTGGCCGTACGCCCTCTGCAGCGCGATCTCGATCACGTCGAAGTACGTGCTGCGCATCAAGGGCCGGCATCTGTGGAACCCGTCGAACTTCGGCATCTCGGCGATGCTCTTTCTAGCCGGCGAAACCGTCGGCAGCCTCAGCATCCAGTGGGGCAACTACCTGTGGCCGATGCTCGCGATCTGGGCGCTCGGTGCGCTGATCATCTGGCGGCTGCATCGATTCCACATCACCGCGACGTACGTGGTCTCGTTCGTCGTCTATGCGTTGATTCGCAGCGCGCTCACCGGAAACCCGTGGCAATCCGAGATCGCGCCGATCACGGGGCCGATGTACCAGCTCTTCATCTTCTTCATGATCACCGATCCGCGGACGACGGTGCGCTCGAAGACGGGACAGTGCGTCGTCGCGTTCGCGGTCGCCTCGCTCGAAATGGTGCTGCGCCTCGCGCAGAACGTTTACGCGCCCTATTACGCACTGTTCATCGTCGGGCCGACGGCGCTCTTGATCGAGATGCGGCTCGCGTCGCGCCGCGCGCGAATCGAGGCGCAGGCCGACGGCAACGAACGCATCGTCCGATAGCGTCGTAGTCGTCGTGGAGTGTCGGAATCGAGATTGGAGTCGATGATGCTGGATGAGTCCGGCGTTGGATCGCCCGGCCGAGTACGGTTCCATCATGCGGCGTTCTTTTGGATTGGAACCGTTGCCGTCACCGCCGGCGTACTCGCGCATCTGCCGATGTACATGATGGGCAAGGACATGGGCTACCGGCTTGCCGGGATGCCGATGGACACGCCGATGCTGATCGGCATGGCGGCGATCGTGGCCGGATTCGTCGCGAGCCTGTATGGGCTCTATCCGCGATCGAATCGCGCAAAGACCGCGACCGCATCGCACATTCGCGTGCGGGCGCTCGACGACGCGCGACTCGGCCTCGCTCACGCCGGCTTGCTGCTGACGATGGCGATCGCGGTCACGATCGACGTGATGAAGCCGACGGCGCTCGCTTTCGTCATGCCCGGCATGACGATCGAATACGGCCTGAAGTCGCCGCTCAATCCGACAGGCACGGTGTCGGTCGCATGGGTCGCCTTGTCGGGCATCGTGGGTACCGTGCTGGGATCGTTCATGTGGGGATGGCTCGGCGACAGGATCGGGCGTCGCGCATCGATCCTCTACGCCGGCATCGGCTTCATCGGCACATCGATCTGCGGCGCGATGCCGAGCTTCGAATGGAACCTCGTGATGTGCTTTCTGATGGGCATCGCCGTCGGTGGAATGCTGCCGATCTGCTATGCCCTGTTGGCGGAGACGATTCCCGCCCGCCATCGCGGCTGGCTGATGATCCTGATCGGCGCCGACATCGCCGGCGCGTACATCGTGACGAGCTGGCTCGCGACCGCGCTCGTCCCGACCTATAGCTGGCGAATCCTCTGGCTCATTGGTCTGCCCACCGGCGTGATCTTCGTCCTGCTCAATCGCTGGATTCCGGAATCGCCACGCTTCCTGCTTCTGCAGGGGCGGGATGCCGAGGCGCGCGCCGTCATGGCGCGTTATGGCGCCGTCGTCGTCGAAGACGCGGAATCGGAACTCGACGTCGAGTCGAGCGTTGCCAACCGCTGGCACGAGCTCGCGAGCCCGCAGTTTCTGGGAATGACCTTCGTCGTCGGCTGCCTCGCGCTCGGCTCGGGTCTCGTGCTGTTCGGATTCAACCTTTGGATCCCGACTAACCTCCGCAAGCTCGGCTTCACCGAGTCCGACGCGATCCTTCGCAATGCGGCGCTGATGGGTTTTCCGCTGACGCTGGTCGTCGCGTGGATGTACGGCTTCTGGAGCAGCAGGAAGACGATCATCGTGCTCGCATCGCTAACGGCGGCTGCGCTCTTCGGCTTCGTGATTGCCGGCGATGCGATCGTCACCAGCCGCGCGCTCCTTTACGCCCTGCTTATCGTGCCGATTTGGGGGATCAGCTCGGTCGTCGCCGTGCTCTCGGTCTACAGCGCGGAAATCTACCCGACGCGCATCCGATCGAGAGGAACCGGCTTCGCCGCCGGCGCGAGCAAGGCGGGAGGTGTCGCGATCATCGCGCTCGTCGCGCTCGGGATCGCCGCACCGTCGATCGCGACGGTTGCATTGACCGGCGCGATTCCGATGACGCTCGCCGTCGTGCTGCTGGTTTTCTTCGGTGTCGAGACGCGACGTCGACGCCTCGAGGACATTACGCGCGACGAGTTCGCTCGCGTGACGTAGTCGGCAGGTCAGCGCGGCATCACCTCGAGCGCCGTCACCTCGACATGCTCGCCGTCGCTCGCGTGCAGATCGATGGGAAAGCGGCCCGTCATGTTCGCGACGAACGACAGCGTGCCCATCGTTCCCGGTTGCACCTTCACTTCCTTCCGATAG